>OBKR01000009.1_pt1 | contig 314767 bp, 337 predicted proteins | sample 1518991 | NCBI WGS metagenome assembly OBKR01 (sample SAMEA2452117, study PRJEB22498) | human gut metagenome | biome: human feces; feature: human gut; material: feces | place: Australia | collected 2012
TATCTCAACTTCTCTTGTTGCTCTTACTCCTATATCTAAACTCATTTATATTCACTTTCCTTCTTAAAATATATTTCCAAATAGATCATTAAATTTGCTAGCAGCTTTAATATTTTCTATATCTTCATCGGTCAATGCCTCTATTTGTTGATTTTGAATTTCTTCAATGTATTTTCTTTTAAGTTCTTTAAATTTATCAAAAGTAGTTAAATCTTCTTGCATTAATATTTCTAATATCGCACTTAAACATGCGGATACTTCATTTTGATAATCTAATTCTTGATTTTTACCGCTATATAAAAAATCTTTTAATTCTTCTTTTTTCACCTATTCATTTACCTCCATAAACAATTCTTAAAATATTCAATAATTTATATATTATTTTTATTATTTTTCATATAAAAATCTATATTTATTAAAAAATATCAATTGTTTCGTTTAATATTTTTTTTCTTATTTTCCTATTCTATCAATTTTTTTCCTCATATTTAGATATTCCTTACCAGCTGAAGTCTCAAAATATTTGTTACATAAGTCTATTGAACAATTGATTGCTATATTTGCTATTTTGGTTATAGTTTCAATAACCTCTTCTGGTTCTATTCTATTTACAATGCAACAATTAGCAAAATTATGTTTTGTTTCATCGCTCATACTCTTGATAATACTAGCATTTGTAATGTTAATATGTTTTATTCTCGGATGTTCTTTAACCACAGCATGATGCTCTTCTGATGTAACAAGTTTTAGATATTTTGCTGCCTTTGTTGTGTTCTTTGATAATTCTTCACAAGCTTTAATCGATTTTGTCATCTAATCCTCCTATTATCTCTTTATATTTTGATAAAACATCTTTAACTCTAACTACTGAAAATATATCATTTTCATCTTCTAACATATCTTCTAAATATTTTATAAACTTTTTTCGTTGGTTTTCATATTCATCTATTACAGTAAAGTCATCTCTCAATTCTAATATGGTATCTTCTCTTCTATCATTGCTTCTCTCTAGGTAAGCCATTCTTTCTTTTAACTTTCTATTTTCTTGTTGCAATTCTTCGATTTTTTTACTATTCCCAATTCTTCCACTACAGTCTGTTCTTTCGCAATATTGCTTCTTTAAATTACCGTTTTCTTGTTTTAATTTCTTAATTTGTTGCTCTAAATATGCCGAACAATCATCTATATTTAAATATGCTGTTGATTTTTCAAAATCTACTTCTAATAAACCACTTTCTAACATTTTGTTAAATATCCCTAATATTTTTACTATTTGTTCATAAGTAATCGTATTTAAATCAATCTTATTCATATTTCCACCTCTTTTAATATATCTAATAACTTATCTTTATCAGCAATTTCCCACCAATAACCGCCACAACCATTATCATCTAAAAATACATTTTCATTTATATATTTTATTGCTTTATTAATTACTTCATTTTGTTTTTTTATTTGTCTTTTTAACTCAATTTTTTCTTTTAAAAGATTATTATATTTTTCTTGTAAATCACTCAAATTAAGCATTTCATCAGGGTTTTCTGCTAGTTTTTTTAAAATATTTTCACAAGATTTATGCATATATAACTTTAACTCTTCTTTAGTCATTTTATTTAAATCCCATTCCTTCATATTCCCAAAATAATGTTTTATCATATTTGCCACATTTTTTGCAAATATGATAAACAGGTTGTCCACTTACTAATAATGGATTATTATTAGTATAATATTGATATTCGTGTTTACAAAACAATCTTTCAACAGGATTTTTTCTCCAACTGATTGCCCTTATAATTATTTTGTTTTTCTTATTCATCATTCCACCCCTTTATCATCATAATTAATCCTATAATTGCTCCTATACCAACTAACCCCCAGAATATTAATGGTATATATAATATAAACATTTAGTCCTCCTTATTCCATCCTAGTTCCTCCACCTGTTTATTGATAGCTTGTAAATAAATCGAAATGTTCTTCTTCAATTAATCCATACTTTTCTAATTCTTTTAAATCTACATCATTTCTGATTTTTAACATAAAATTCACCTAGACTCATTAAAAATTCTTGAACACTTTGATTCTCATATTTATAGGCTCTATCATCTATGTATAACTGTGCTGGAAGTTTTCTATTTGTTATACCTACAACTCTTAAATCATTCCAAAATGTTGTATCATCGTTTATTATTTCATTTCTAAAACCAATTATAGTCTTATCAAGCCATTCTTTTATTTGCTTTGGATTTCTTGTAGAACATATAAATACAGGTATATTCATGTGTTGCAAAACTACTATTAAATCTATAGCATTTTTGTTACATTCATCATATATACTTCCATCTTGCCAACCCTTTCTATATTTATGAATTACTCCATCAAAATCAAAGCATACTGCTAGATTTTCTTTCAACTTAATATTTGATTCTTTCATTATCTAGTTCTTCCTTTCGCCTTTACTTTTTGTTTTTCCTCTTCTAAAATATCTAATATCCAATTTAAAGTATTCAATATCGATTCTTTTTCTTTACAATTAGGTAAACTATATAAGTAATACATTTTTAATTTAATTTTTTCCTCAAAGGATAGTCCTTCACAGTTTATATTTATATCTTTCATAATTCCTCCTATTTTTCTGGCATTTCATACACATAAGAACTTAAATAACTGCTATAATGGTCTTTAATTACTTCTGTTTTGCTTTTATTCATTATTTTTGAGTTAAATTCTATATACTCTTTTGGATATATTATTCTTTGTATTTCACCCAAAATTTCAATTGCTCTTTCTTCTGTTTCATATTCTGCCAACTTATGATTATGCCCTGATATGGTTAATCCTAATTTCTTATGATTTTCATAAAAAGGAACTTCCATCCATATTTGATTATCCATTATCCATAAAGAATTAACTTTAATTAAATTTTTTTTATCTTGACTTCTAATCCATAATTCCATTATTTTTCCTCCTTATTCAACATAATCATCATAAATTTTTACAACACAATCTATTTTTTCATCTTTTTCTTTGTAAAGATTAATAGTAGTTTTGTCTGTATCAATAATCAATGAATGATAAATTTTTAATAATTCTTCAAGAGTGTTTATTTCTTTGACTTCTCTATAATCCCAATCACTTGCTTTTTTTATTACTGCTTTCATTACTTTTCTCCTTTTAATTTATTAACTTCATCAATTAATTCATTGATTTTTGCTCTATTATGTGTAATATATCTTGCTAAAAAAAGTTTATCTTCAATATTACCTTCTTCAAATTCTAATCTTATAATCTTCTTATCTTCTTCTATTATTTCTACTTCATTATTTATAAAAAAACCTGTCTCCTTTTTAAATAATTCTTGAAATAGATAAATATATTCTTCATCAATATCATTTCTGTAATAATCTTTTGCAACTTTATCATATTCCCAAACATAACCTTCATATTTTATCTTTTTTGGCATTTTTTCGCCTTGCGATATTTTTACCAGTAAATCTATTATTTTCATGCTTAATTTCCTCCCAATCTATCTAAAATATTATTTTGTGTTATTTTACTTAAATAACCACCACTATATAAACATTTCACAAAAGTTTTAGTATCTTCAATTAATGTTTGCTGTTCTTCTATTATTTTTAATATTTTTATATAATCTTTTAAAAATACATATTCAGTTCCTTTTTCATTAATAATTGGATGCCCATATATTGTTTTCATTTACTTTTTTATTCCTCTTTTCTTTTAATTTTATTATTTCAAAACTTATATAGCATTTTTCAAATGGTAATGAATATTCCAATTTTTTATTTAATATTTCTAGTCTATTTTCTATCTTAAATATTTCCATTGTTTTTATTAATTCATCTTCCATATCTAACTCCTCTTTATAATTTTTTTAATTTCCTCTGAAGTGTAATATTTGTTGTTATACTTTATTCCTATTTGCTTTTCTCTTTTATACAAATCTGCTATTAAAAATTTTCTATATTCTTTTGCAATAAGTTTGTTTTTACTCTTATTAAATGATGATGCTATTTCAATATCATGTTTTATTTTTCTTCTCTCTTCTCTTATTTTTTTCATTTCCTTAATTACTCTATAACATTCAAATGTTGTTAATTTTTCGTTTTCAATTAGATGTAATAAATCTTGTTCTTTTAGATCTTCTTGACTAATTTTCTCTGATAAAGAATCACAATAATCATCTATTTCATCTAACTTGCCGATTATAGACTTTATTTCTTCAATTAAAACCATATTTTAATTAAAGATAATAGACATTAACATTAGAATTGCAATTAGAATAAAGAGGAAAATTACAGATATCAGAGAGCCAATTTTTGGCTCATCTGCTATCAACTTATTTAATTTTTTCAGTACTTCATTTATCATTTTTATCTATTTTCTCTTTATTAAATGGACTAGAGAAAAGTGAAGTTGTTTTTGTAAATATTTCTGCACACCAAGAACCAAAGTTTTTTGCAACTTGAAATAACATTTCACAGGCTGCTTTACTAATTAAATCATTACTTGGAGACCATTGAAAGCCAAAAGTTTTATAAAAACATTCATCACTATTTTTCAATTTAAATATAGTCAATTTCAATTTTGGTATTTTAATAATTCCTAAAATATCATATTGAACAAATAAATATTCTTCATCTTCTGACTTTATGATACCTATAAGAGGAACAAAATCTTCATCTGATTTTTTCTCTCTTAATTCTTTTTTTAATCTTGCTATTTCAAATTGATAATCTTCACACATTTTGATCAAGTTACTTACAGTGGATTTAGAATCATTTTCTGTCAATAATAAATCATTTTTGATAATTTGTTGTATAACAGTTCTTTCAGTTTCAGACAACCTTTTATTTGTAATTAGATCAAAAGTACAATGATACAGATTTCCTTTTGAAGTAAAATGACTTTTTTTAGGTACATTAATATTTAAACTTTTTATATCATGCGATTCTTTCATTTCTTACCTCCTTAGGCTTTCTATAAGTTAATCCTTTTCCTTGCTTATTTCTTGAAACAAATACAACCTTGCATAATTTATTTTTTGCCCTATAATATTTTTGTTTCTCTTTATAAGTTAATTTTTCTAATTCTTCATCAGATATAGAAACAATTTTTAATAATTCTTCTAATCTATCTTTTTTGTTTTTATTATTATCTAACATAAGATACCTACTTTCTTTTTTTAACATTTCGATAAGCTTCTGATTTTATTATTTGATTAAGTTCTTTCACTTTTTTTCTTAAGTTTCTATTTTCTTTTTTTAGTCTTTCAATTTCTTGAGGCTCACCAAGTTTATTCATAAATGTTTTGTATAGTTCATCCTGAATAGTACTTTTTAATGATTCATTTTGACTTTTTAAACCATTATTTTGTATTTTTAGTTTTAATACAAATGGTACTGCTAATGCAACCTTTTCCAATTTATTCATACTATTCTTCTTCTTTATTGTTAAAATCAGAAAATATAACTTCTTCAAACATTTTTCTTGTTTCAGTATTAATTGGATGACAAACATCTTTAAACTCTCCTGTAGATTGTTTTCTACTAGGAAATGCTATAAACATTCCTTTATCACCATCAATTATTCTAATATCTTCAATAGCAAAACAGTTTTCAACAACTACACTTGCTAAGCCAATTAGTTTTGATCCTTCCTTTTCTTCTAATCTTTGAGTTTTAACACTAGTAATTTTAAACATTTTCTTTTCCTCCTTCATTATTTTTTCTAGGTGATTTCCTAGTTATTTCATATTCTTTAAGTTCTTTCATTGTTGGTCTATTTTTTAAACTTTTTATTTCTTTATTTAAGTTTTGGATTATAGTTGCTGCTTGTTTTAGATCTCTATCTTTAAAATCAAGCATATCCTTAAATATATTTATTGTTTGAAATGAAGCATTTTTTTGTTTTGTTAAACCTCCTACTCTTCCAATCAATTTTTGATATTTTTGATTTAACATATTTAATTTATTTTCTAAACAAATATTTTCTTGTATTTTAGATTCGATAAATTCATTTTTACGATGAATCTCTTTAGTCAATCGATAATTATCTAACTTTTTCAAACCTAATTCTGCATTTGTTTTTTCAAGTTCTTTATTTAAATTATTAATTTTATCTTTAAGACTAGCATTAGCAGAAACTTCTTCTTGATATTCTTTTTTTATTTTAAATAGATTTAACATTTTTCACCTCCCTCTTTATCTATCTTTTCATCTTCTTTTAATATTCCTCTTTCAATTAAGGACTTTCTCATTTCATAGATTTTTTTCTTCTTTTCAAAAAGTTGTTTTTTTAACTTTTCTTTTGCTACAAGATCAGCTTTTATTGAAGCACTTAATTCAACAATTTTTCTCTCAAGTCTAAATAATTTAGCAATTTCTAATGAAATACTATCTAGAGTAACTATCTCTTTACCCATTCTTTAATTCCTCCAATCTTTTTTCTAATACCTTCATATAAGCGATATATTGTCTAAGTTGTTTGTTATATACTTTTTTTCTTGAGTTAATTTCTTTAATAGATTTCTTAACTATTCCAAGTTCATATTCTATATCATCTATAGTTTTTAATAATTCAGTTCCTTTTCCTCTTTTATATCCTCTTTTATCACAGTTGCTAATGATTGTTTTGCTCATTTTAATATGACTAACCATATCTCTTAGTGTTCTATCACTTAAACCTGTTAATTGAATTAATTCGGCTTTAGTAATAAATCTATCATTAGGAATTAGTTCATATAAATCATCATAACTAATCATATATTTTTTACAACCTCATTAACTGTTAAGCCAGTTCCTGGATGTAATATTTCTTCGATTAATCTTTTTTGAAAAAGATCGTTAGTTTTATTTTGAACTATAGATAATAAAGTGTTATATTTAACATTAAATTCTTCATCTGTCATTCTCTCTAGTAATTCACGAGGTGTATCTTTATCATAAATATTTTTAATTTGTCTTTGCATATAATCAATAGCGGAACATTTTGAATAGTGAATGTCATAACCTCTTAAAGGTATCGGCTCACCACATATTTGACATATTACCTGAGACTTAAAAACTTTAGATTCTTTTTTTTCACCAATAGTTATAAGTCCTTTTTTCAAAAACCATAGTTTAGGAATAACTTGTCCATAATCTTCAGAATTAAGATGAAGCTCAAATCTCTTCGTAACATCATCATAATCATAATCTCTAAGTTCTTTATACCATTCATCAACTTTAAAGTCATCTACAGTGAACTCTTGATAATGAGATTTAATTCTTCTAAAGAGATTCTTTGTTTGCTCTTTAGTCATTTGAATCACTTCCTAACTTATTCCACCATTCATCTGAATATTTAACGATATTATTAGGATTATTTCTTTCTGATATTGTTATTACTTCATCTTCCCATCTTTTTTGATTTAACCAGGTTATAGGATAAGGTATATATTTACCATTATCTTTTTTCCAATCTATTGTGTCTTTGAATTTTTTAAGTTTAGTCATAATTAAATCGAATTGTTCATCTGTTAAATTATTTTTATTAAACCATTCTTCAGATTTAAACTTATTTACCTTTTTTGGATACTCTTTCCAGAATAGTTCAAATCTTTCTTTATTTATTTCTTTTATATTAATACTTGTATTATTAATACTTGTATTATTCTCTTTGACTTTTTTGTCAATACCCTCTTGACTTTTTTGTATATACCCTCTTGACTTTTCAGTCAATACCTCTTGATTATTTAACATATAGGTATTCATTGGTTGATTAATAGGAACTCCTATTATTTTTATAACTCTTTTCTCTATTTCTTTAGTTTCATTTTTATAAATAAACTCTACTACTACATAGCCTTTTTCTTTTAAATGACTGATCCATCTAGAAATTGTTGCAGAGTTAACATTATATAATCTAGCAAAATAACTATTAGTAGCCCAACATTCATTATTTTTATTGGTTAAAGAAGTTATTTCGCCATATAGTAATTTTTCATTTGGTTTTAATTCATTATCATACCTTACTATTGCTGGTATAACTGAATAATAATTTGGTTTTTCTTCCATTCTATTTCCTTTCCCCAAAACCCACTAAAGATTTGACACATACATTAATTTGTGATAAAATTAAGTATGTAAAAAGCAATTGAATGCCTTTTTATAGTGTGTCGTTTTGAAGAGTGGACACACTTTTTATTTGCTCTATAATATTTAAACTAATAATTACTGCTAAAGCAAATGTTAAGAATCCAAACATAGTCCAATTTACTAAAACTTTATTGACTATAGGATAGATTAATATCATATAAAGATCATAAATTATTAATCCTAAACAAGCAGCTAAAATAATTAATTTAAATATATTTATAACTTTAATTTTTGTCTTTTTCATTCTGATTACCTCCCACTAACTTTCTTTAAATAAGCAATGTTAATGCCTAAATACTCTTTTAATAATTCCATAGGAATTAATCCTTTTGGTAATACATATCCTTTTTCCAATACTTTATTTGAAATATTACTTGCAATAATTCTTGCCTTTGTTTCTCCAATAAAAGCAAGTTTCATTATATCTTCAATGGAAGCCCATTGATTATCTAATATTTCAAGTGTCTCACTTGCCGAAAGTTTTTTTACTGGTTTTTTCATATATTCCTCCTGTCTGTTGTGATTCTTTTTTTATTTACTTTTTCTCACATTCTAGTTATAATTAAAATAGAAAGTGAGGTGTCAATTATGCAATTAAAGATTAATGAACTTCTAAAAGAATTATTAAAAGAAAGTAAAAATAATAATATTAGAGTTTATATAGATACTCAAAATAATCATTATGAAGGTAATTTATTATTAGATACACTTGATGATATTGAAGACGACCATATTACAATAACTGAATGTACTACTAAAAATCACCATAATCTTAAAACCTTCTTGTTGAAATCATCAATAACTGCATTCTCTTATAGAATTGATAAAACATTTGAAGAATAATTTTTATTTTTCTTCTTTTTTTACATTAACTATTGAATTAACTTCTAAACGGTCTATTGCTAATTTTAAAATATCAACAGCAGTAGAAACTGAATAACCATTTAGTAAAAATAGTATTTCTTTTACTTTTTTTCTAATTTCTTCCATTTTCTTCACACTCCTTTCTTTCTCTTTCTATTTTTTTCTTATATTCAATTAATTCTTCTAATCTATTGATAGTCTCAAACCAACAAAGCATAATTCTTTTTTGTGTATCATAATCTTCTTTATATTCGCTTGAACAAATAGTTGTTAAAGAAGCTTCAATTTTACTTTTTTTTGCTATTATTAATAGTTCTATTTCTTCTAATGTTAAAATCATTTCTTCATACCTCATTATTTTTAATACTTATTTGTACCATTTTCGTACATTGGTGACAAAAAAATATCGTCTATACTTTTATTAAAATATCTTGCTAATTTAAACATTTCAGAGCATTTAAAATCTGATTTACCAGAAAGTTTATAAGAAAATTGCTTTTCTGTTATACCTAAATACTTTGAAAGTTCTTTATTTGTAATATTTTCTTTCTTCATAATAAGAATTAGTTTTTCTTGCATTTTTTTTCTCCTTTCCTATTGACAACTTAATTATAGTACCATTTTCGTACATTGTCAATACTTTTTTTACATTTTATTAACTTTTTTGTTCCATTTTCGTAAATTTATGTTATAATAAAATTACAAAGGAGGGAGATAATGCAATCAAATAAGGAAATAGCAAAATTTGTTGGTGGAAAAATAAAAGAATATAGAACTGCAAGAAATATAACACAACAAGAACTTGCTGAACAATTAAGTACTACATCACAAACCATTTCAAGGTATGAATCAGGAATATTAGAAATAAATCAAGAATCATTATATAAATTAGCAGAATTTTTTAAAGTTTCTATGAATAGCTTCTTTCCTGATAATAAAAATTCTTTTGATGAATTAGAAGTACTCTTTGATAAAAATAAAAATATATTGTCAGAAGATGATAAAGAATATATAAAGTTTATTATTGAAAAAAGAAAGAAAGAAATTGATAAACAGTTAGGAAAAGAAGAATAAGTATGCTAGTACAGGTACTTTTTATAGATAAGAAGGAAAAAGTATGAATATAATTAGTTTATTAAAAAGGGAAATAACACAACAAGAATTACTTAACTACTATAATGCTTGTATAACAACAATTGAATTACCCGATGGAATTAATGGATTTGTATTTAGTTATGAGAATATATATAATATATTCATAAATAAAGATTTGTCATATTATAAAAGAAAAAAGACTATATTACATGAATTAGCACATATAGAATTAAGTCAATTAAAACAATTAAATAAAGATATGTTTGCTTTTTATATTGAAAAATATGAAGATGAAGCAGATAAGTATATTAAGTTTATAATAGAAAATATAAAATAAAAACTAGTACCTACTGCAATAGGTACTAGAATAGTGCATAAAAATAAAATTGAATCACAACAGACAATCTTTTTTTCTATGCACTCTAATTATATCAAAAACAAATAAATATGTAAATAATTGGAGGTTAAAAAATGGCAATTTATAAAGAAAAAAATAAAAAAAAGTATTCAAAAGATGGTAGAAGTTGGTACTTTAGAACTTACTACAATGATCTTAATGGAAATAGAAAACAAAAGACTTCTAAAATGTTTTTAACAAAAGCAGAAGCACAAGATGCTGAAAGAACATTTTTAATGAATTATGAAAAACAAAAAGATTTAGATTTTGAATCATTAACATTAATATATTTAAAAGAATATAAAAAAAAGAATAAAGAGGTAACCTATGAAAATACAAAAAATAGAATTACTAAACATATCTTGCCAGTATTTAAAAAAACAATGGTAAGCAAGATTAGTATTATTCAATTTGAAGAAATGAAAAATAATATTTCAAAATTAAATATTAAAACTCAAAACAGTGTAATAACCTATTTCAAGTCTATTTTAAGAACAGGTATTGAAATATATGATCTTAACATACCAATATTCAATAAAATAAAAACTATTCAATGTGGTGTAACACCACCAAAAGAATATCAGGTATGGAATTTAGATGAATACAAACAATTCATTAATCAAGTAGATGATTTAGAATATAAAACTCTCTTTTCCATTTTATATTTTGCTGGGCTACGAATAGGAGAACTTCAAGCTTTAAAGTGGAAAGATTATAACAATAAAATTATAGATATTAATAAGAGTTATAATAAAAGTGGTAAAATAACAACACCAAAAACAAGTAATTCATATAGAAAAGTAGATATTCCAAATAATGTTATTAAATTGTTAGATGATTTATATATTCAAAAATCAAAAATATATGGATTCAATAATGAAATGTTTATCTTCGGTGATATTGTTCCATTATCTAGAACAACAATAACTAGAAAAAAAGAAAGTTATATAAAAAAAGCAAATGTAAAAAGGATAACTATTCACGAGTTTAGACATTCACATGTAACTCTTTTAAGAAGTATGAACTACACAATTAAACAAGTAGCAACTAGAATTGGCGATACAGAAACAACAGTAATAGAAACATATTCACATCTATTTGAAAGCGATAAATTTGTAATATCAGAAGGACTAAATAAATTAGAATTATAAAAAATAAGATGTAAATAAGATGTAAAAGTTATATAAAATAATAAAAACCCTTATATTTTAAGGGTTTATTTTCATTTGGAGCAGGTGATGAGAATCGAACTCACGCAGTCAGCTTGGAAGGCTGAGGTTCTACCATTAAACTACACCTGCATCAGTAGGCAATAATAATGATACTATAAAATTGCCTATCTGTCAATTATTTTATGCAAATTTCTTAAAAAAATTACATTTTTTACATAAAAAACGGCAAAAATAATTAATTTTTAATCGAATTAGGATTAATTAAACTAAGACTTACCCTATTCTTTTTTAATGAAATATCATCAACATAGCAAGTAACAATATCTCCAACTGATACAACTTCACTAGGATGTTTAATGTACTTATCTGTCATTTTAGATATATGTACTAGTCCATCATCATGTAAGCCAATATCAATAAATGCTCCAAAATCCACAACATTTCTAACAGTACCAGATAATTCCATACCTACTTTTAAATCTTCTATTTTAAGAATGTCACTTTTTAATAGAGGTTTGTCAAAGTCATCTCTAAAATCTCTATTAGGTTTAGAAAAACATTTAATGATATCTTCTAAAGTATAAATATCTGTGCCTAGTTTTTCACTAACTTCTTTAATATTAATTGCACCAAGTACATCATTAAGTTTCTTACTACCAAGATCATTAATACCAAAGCCATACATATCAAGAAGTTTACTAGCAGTACCATAACTTTCTGGATGAATAGAAGTAACATCCATTGGATTAGTACCATCAATAATTCTCATAAAACCTATAGATTGTTCATATGCCTTAGGAGTTAGTACCTTCTTTTTCATAAGTTCATCTCTAGATAAAACTTTTCCATTTTCTTCTCTGTATTGAATAATCTTATCAATATTACTTTTAGTAAGACCAGAAATATATTTAAGTATAGACCTACTAGCAGTATTAACATTAACACCAACATTATTAACACATTTAGATACAACAAAGTCAAGAGATTCATCTAACTTCTTTTCATTAACATCATGTTGATATTGACCAACACCAATACTCTTGCTATCAATTTTAACAAGTTCAGATAAAGGATCTTGTAATCTTCTAGCAATACTAATAGCACTTCTTTTTTCAACTGTTAAATCAGGAAATTCTTTAATAGCTAAGTCACTAGCAGAATAAACACTAGCACCAGCCTCACTAACAATAATATATTTAATTTCTTTATCTCTGTATTCACTAATAGTCTCAGCTACTAATTTCTCACTTTCTCTAGAAGCCGTACCATTTCCAATAGCTACAACATCAATATTATACTTTTTAAATAAATCTTTTAAAGCTTTCTTTGATTCTTCCCATTTATTATGCGGTTCATGTGGATAAATTACCGAAATATTAAGAACACTAGAAGTAGGACTAACAACAGCAAGCTTACATCCTGTTCTAAATGCCGGATCAAAACCAAGTACAGTAACATCTTTCATTGGTGGAGTAAGAATTAAATTCTCTAAATTTTCTCCAAATACCTCAATAGCGGCTTCTTCACTAACTTCTTTAAGTTCACTTCTAACTTCTCTATCAATACTAGGAATAATTAATCTCTTATAACTATCTCTAATCGCAGTCTTAACAATATCGCTAGCCATAACCTTATCATTTTTAATAATTTTATTTTCTAAATATGAAATAATATAATCATCATCAACTACTACATTAACACTAAGTACCCCCTCTTTTTCACCTCTATTAATAGCAAGTACTCTATGCGGTTTAATAAATTTAACTCTCTCTTCATAATCATAATACATTTCATAAATACCATTTTCATCAGTACTATTCTTTTTAAGTTTAGTTTTAATAATACCATGATTCATCATATTATTTCTAATCCATTTACGATAACTAGCATTATCACTAATCCATTCCGCTATAATATAACTAGCTCCAGTGATTGCTTCATCAACATTTTTAACATTATCATTAAGATAAGACTCTGCTATCTTTTTAACATCAATATCTTTAAAAGACATAATAATTTTAGCTAGAGGTTCTAATCCATTCTTAATAGCCTCTGTAGCCTTAGTCTTTTTCTTTTCTTTATATGGTCTATAAATATCTTCTACTTCTACTAATTTTTCACACTTTAAAATATTATCTCTAATTTCATCAGTTAGTAAACCTTTCTCATCAATTAATCTAATAACATCTTCTTTTCTTTTTAATAAATTTTCTTGATATTCATATACCTCATTAATACTTCTAATCTTCTCTTCATCTAAAGCACCAGTAACTTCTTTTCTATATCTAGCAATAAAAGATATTGTAGCTCCTTCTCCTAATAACTTCAAAGTAGCAATTACACTATCTTTTTTTATACCCAAATCATTAACTATTCCATTTATAATAACATCATTCATTATTTATATCTCCAATCTATCTTAATTTTTTCCCTGTTTTTTCACTATAACTATCATCTATATATTTATCTCTTTCATTATCAAATCCAGTATCAACTTTATTCTCATTTTTAAGTCTTGTCATTTTAATAATAACAACAGGAATATTAAGTCTCTTACTTTCCATTATATCTTTGTCTCTTATTTCATCATAAACAACTATAAAATCAGGTTTCTTAATATTATATTCCTTATTTTTATTTTGTAAATTAACTAATTCTATCTCACTATACCAATTACTACCGTTAACTAACTCTTTTGAAGTCATAATTCTATTAACATATCTACTAACAGCGGTATTACTACTATAAACATCTCCACTAAAGGCATCCTGCTCTAACATATGAATAACAGTATCATTATCAAAAGAATTATATCCATAAATAATACCACCCTCACCATGTCCATAAGTATCGCTATTTTCATCAGATATTATTGAGTAACAGTTTCTTCTATTATTACTTTTATCTTTATATATTCCTTGCATTCTAACAAGCATAGTATATTTACTATCTCTTAAATCATATACTTTAACATCATCTATATCATTTGATACTAATTTATCATCACATTTAGATAAATCAATTAAATCTTTTTTAATCATATCATAAGATATATCTTTAAGTTTTCTTAAATCATCATAAAAAGAAACACTAATATTTTTATCATATAACTTATTGAATAAATTTATCTTATCTTCACAAGAAATTTTATCAAAATTTAGAATCATTTGATAAAAATCTATTTTATCATTATCAAGAACTTTATCTTCAGCATCTAACTTACTATTATATCTAAGCATTTCTTTAATATTAAGCCAAACATTATAAATATTATCACAAAACAAAGCATCTACAACCACTTCACTAATCTTTCTATTTACTTCCCCCTTCAATTCTTTTTTAAGACTATCTAAATCCACAAAACAAGCATTACCATTTTCATCATAATCATTATGTTTTAGAAAAATTCTCCTAATATCATTACTATAAATAAAAGAATTAGCCCGATATTCATACATTAAACTTGGCTTTTTAATAATCTCATCATATACTTTAAAAAGTCCACTATCACTATCATATTCATTAAGTAATTCTTTATAATATTTATCAAGTTTCTTTTTTATTATCAAGTAGTCATTATTCACTTCTAGTGCATTAATATTTCTTCTAAAATCAATAAAACTATCACTTTTTAATTTATCAAAAAACTTATCATTAAGTAAAATTTCTCTATTAAATTTAACATTATAATTAACAAGATTGACAATATTAAAAAATTTATCAAATAAGTAAACTGCCCTATTATCATTTTCAAAGAAAGAGGAAATATTTGTTATACTTAAATAAGGTAATATTTTGACTATTGTTTCATCTTTAAAATTTTCATCTAGTAACTTTACCTGCTTATCACTACCAATACAAGAAAGAAATTGAAGACCCTTACCAGCAGTAATTAGATTCATATCTTCCATTTTATAAATTATTTTAGCAATATCCTCATAATCAGCATCTGCAAATATTGAATATACATCATCAGATATAGATACAAATTCTTTAAATAAATTATCATTATTAAAAATATATTGAAGTGTTTTATCCATATTTTTTTCTGTTAAACAAACAAATAATTTATATTCACCATCATGATTTTTATAAAAATTATGTATTGTATTATAATCTAAAATAGTAAAAAAATCATCAATATCAATCATATTAAATAACCATCTAAAATTTTTATATGTATCTCCTTCGTTGCAGGTCTTAAGTAATTCTCTTCTTAATTTATCCCTAACAAAAGGAATATTAAATACCCTCTTTCTTTCATCTTCTCCTAAGTAGCAGACCCTACTAACTAATTTCATTACATCAGTATTATTAACTAACTCTCTATCATTAAAATCCATCAAAATCACCTTCTATTATCCTTGTCACTAACATATCCGATAACCTTATCACCATATTTATCTCTTATTTCATCTATAACACTCTGAAGTTTATCATTATCTAACATATTCTCATTATTATTAAAATTATCAAAGATAGTTAACTGTTTCTTTCTCACTGTAGAAAAGCCACTAATAAATACGCAAACACTTCTAATACCATCATCATGATTCCATAAATTATCAAATATTCTGCAAGCACTATCATATATTTCTTCATCAGCTGCGATACTAAAATCTAATTTTACTTGTTTACTAACTTTATCAAAATAGTTATATTTAAGCCAAATGCCAATAGTATCAGCATACATTTTATTGTATCTTAATTTTTTACCAATATCACAAGACAAATTATGAATAACATCATGTATCATACTAATATCATGATAGTTATAAGGAAGTACTGTCGAAGAAGAAATACTTTTCGCAGCTTCTCTTTCATAATAAACAGGACTATTATCAATACCATTAGCATAGTCATGCATCATCTTACCCATAGACTTAAATTTTCTAGTCAACATATCAACATCATAATTAGCCAGTTCCTCAATTGTGTTAATTCCCATCTCATGAAGTTTCTTACTACTAGCTTTACCAATCATAAATAAATCATCAACTTTAAGAGGAAACATCTTTTCCTCTACTTCATTGCTAAACAAAGTATGTACCTTATTAGGCTTCTCAAAATCAGAAGCCATCTTAGCAAGTAATTTATTATTACCAACACCAACGTTAACAGTAAAACCAAACATTCTATAAATATCATCTTTAATTTTATAAGCAATTTTAACAGGATCCCCAAAAAGTTCCATACTACCAGTATAATCTAAAAAACACTCATCAATACTATATCTTTCAATAATATCAGTATATTGACATAAATAATTATACATCTTATCAGAAAAATACTTATATAACTTATAATTAGGTTTATATATTTCCAAATAAGGACATTTTCTTCTAGCAGAATAGATAGCCTCCGCGGTAACTACCCCCTTCTTTTTACAAGGATTACTTTTAGCAAGAACAATACCTCTTCTCTGTGACTCATCACCTGCTATAATAGCATATCTATTTCTAATATCATATTTATATCCTTTTTTAAGCATATATACAGCAGTCCAACTAAGAAAAGCATTATTTACATCAATATGTAAAATAATTCTATCCATATTACACCTCTATATAATAATCAGTCTTATATACTTTACCATCTATACGATAGTAGATAGTATATTTACCTTTTAATCCATTTAAATTAACATACTTAGTATCTTTAACTTCATATATTCTCTTATCAAATAACTTATCAAGTATTAAGTAAACCTCTTTACCAGTATTATTATATATACTAATTCTATTAACATCCATCTTAATATTAATATCTTTACCATCATATTTATCATACTTAATAATAGAAATATCTTTATCATATCTATTAGTAGTAGTTAGTTTACCATATCTAACTCCTTTTACAATTTTATATTCACTAATACCATCATAAAAAGAATAAATATTACTCTTCTCAGAAGATTCTACTTCACTAAACTTCTTATCCTTAACACTATAAAATTTATCTTCCTTACCAACAATAACATTACCATTTATAACATTAATATAACTATAATTATCATTCTTACCTAAATTACTAATAGTACCAGTCTGACTATCTATCATAACAATATTCTTAGATAAAGCATAAATATTACCATCAACATAAATACTATTACCATAATAATCATCACTAAGTAAATATTCACCATATACTTTACCTAAAAGATTCATTCTATATATACCAGTACTATGATTATCTTCAGTATAACTATCATTACCAATAATAATATTATCTTTATATACAGTAATATCACCATAATATTTTTTATTTAAATACCATCTAACGTTACCATTACTATCACTAGCATAAGGATAGTTACCATTATAAAAAGAATAATTGCCATCATATAAAATATCACCAAAGTCATCAGGTAACTTATCAGTCTTAATATTAATTACTTTCTCTTTATTTTCACTTCGTAATACAATAGTATTATCATAATCAGCATATAATCCATATATAGGTATAATATGATGTTTATTCTTACCAAAAGTATAGTTAATATCTCCATTAACAGATATAGTAACTTCACTATAATCACTAGTTTCAAACATAGCAATACCAGTAAGCGGGCTATTACCATAAGGATTAATAATAACATTAGGATTATCTAAACTATAACCATATCCATTAAAATATACTTCTTTATTACTTTGAACACTAAGTATATCTTTCTCCTTCTTTATACTAGTATTACCAGTAACTATATTACTTCCCACTATTGTAATAATTAAAATAAATATTAAAAATCCACCAATAAATATATAACTTCTTTTCATACTATCACATAATATATTATACTAAAAAATAGCCTAAAAATAAAGGCTTTTATAATTATTTTAGTAAGTTCACACTTCGTTGTTCACTTCTTTTTGAAGCCATTAAAGTCTTCAAAAAATAATTTTGAGCTTATAATCTCAAAATTAATAATTTATATTTTAAAAATAATTAACCATACTAATAATATAATTAAAGTATAAGGAGGAACTATGAATCTAAAAAAAATAAAGATACTAGCGGTCATAGGAATATTTATTATATCATTCCTATCGCACTTTGCTTATGAAATATTTCCTAATATAATATTTTCCTTCATCTTCCCAGTAAACGAAAGTATCTGGGAACATATGAAAATATTATTTACATCAACACTACTATATGGAATAATAGACTATCTCTTACTAAAAAAATATAACATAAAATATAACAACTTTCCTTTTCAATTATATTTTACTTCACTAATAGGAATACCTATATACTTAGTAATATACTTACCATTATATAATTTACTAGGAGAATCTCCATTTATATCAATATCATTATTATTAATAGTATACATAATAACTCAAATAGTAAGTTATAACATACTAAAAGAAAAAGAATTAAAAATACTAAACTTAATAACTATCCCAGTAATATTATTATCATACTTAGGATTTATATATTTAACATATAATCCACCACATACTTATATCTTCTACGACATTACTGAAGATAAATATAGTATCAATGATTATATAAAATTAGAATAAAATATAGGTCAAAACACCTATATTTTTATTTATCAACAACACCTGTGGATAAAAAAAGAAAATACTATATTTTCAAGTATTTTCTTACTGCTTGATAACTTCCTATCATACCAACAATAATACCAATAAGAAGTAATATACCAGATACATTATAAATAAATGGCATAGGAGCAACTAAAGTAGCAAGTGAAGAATTAAATAACTTACCACCAAAGAAATCATATAAAGTAGTATAACCAAATATTGTAATAATAATTGGAATAACAGCACCAATTATACCTATAAATAATCCTTCAATAATAAATGGAATTTTAATAGATATATTTGAAGCACCTACTAATCTCATAATTTCAATTTCTCTTTTTCTAGAATATATAGCAAGTTTAATAGTATTAGCAATTAAAAATGCTGTAACAAGTACTAAAGAAGCAACTGCTACTATACATACTTTCTTAACCACATTAAATACTACTATTAATTGATGAACAATATCTTCACCATAATTAATATTATTAATTTTATCTTTAGTAAAAGATAAATTCTTAACTTCCTTAATAGTATCATCAATTTTCTCTATTTCTTTAACTTTAAACATATAACTATCAAGAAGTGGATTAGTTTCTTCAGTCCATCTATCAACAGTAGAAGCAAATATATCATTACCTGCTTTTAATTCATTTGCAGACTCCGTCTTACTTTTAAACACAATAGAACTATCCTCTATATTAGTAATAGATTTAAGTTCATTTAATATTTTAGTTTCATCTTCTTTAGTAGTATCTCCCTTTAAAAACATAACTACAGTAACATCTTTTCTAATAGAATCTGAAAAATTTTGTACATTCATAGATAACACTAAAGATACTGCTACTACTATTAAGGTAATAGTAATACAAGAAATAGAAGCAAGTGATAACGAAAAGTTTCTAAACACTCCATGAGCAGCATCTCTAAAATATCTTTTCAAACTCCTAAGCCCTCTCATTGTAGTAGCCTCCCTTCTCAATATCACGTGCAAGTCTTCCATGATCAAGAATAACAACTCTCTTCTTCATTCTATCAACAATATCTCTGTCATGCGTAGCCATTATAATAGTAGTACCCATAGCATTAATTTGTTCTAAGACTTTCATAATTTCCATTGAAGTATCAGGATCCAAGTTACCAGTAGGTTCATCACAAATAAGAAGTTTAGGTTTATTAACAATAGCTCTAGCTATAACAACCCTTTGTTGTTCACCACCTGATAATTGATCTGGATATTGTCTAACTTTATTTTTAAGTCCTACCAAATCAAGTACCTCAAGAACTCTTTTTCTAATTTCTTTTTTATCATAACCAAGCACTTCCATTGCAAAAGCAACATTTTCATATACAGTAAGTTTAGGAAGTAATTTAAAGTCTTGGAATACAACACCTAGTTTTCTTCTTAAAACGTATACCTTTCTATTTTTTAACTTTGCAACATTAATACCCCCAATAATAATAGAACCTTTATCCGGTTTTTCTTCTCTATATAACATCTTAATAAGAGTTGATTTACCACTACCAGAAGCACCTATAACAAATACAAATTCACCTTTTTTAATACTTAAATTAAAATCATATAAAGCAACAGTACCTGTTTTATAAGTCTTCTGAACATCACTTACTCTAATTAACTCCATAAAACATACCTCCACATCATAAACAATTATAACATTAATTAACTAATTTTAAAATACTAAAAATAAATTTTACATAATTTCCCATACTATATCTTATTAGCAACAGAATAACTATCAGTAATTAGAAAGAAAGCATCTTTATCAATTTCTCTAATAACATCTCTCATTTTAATATACTCAGTAGTAGAAACAACACATAAAAGCATTTTCTTTCCTTTATCAGAATAACCACCTTTAGCATTAACTATAGTAACAGTATGATTTAAATCATTAATAATATATTCCCTTACAGCTTTATACTTACCAGTAACAATATAAAAAGCCTTATTACTAGATATACCAAGCATAATCTTATCTCCAATATAAGCCGTAATATATAAACCAATAGCAGCATATATACAATTATCTATTCCAAATACAAATGAACTTAAAATAATTATAACAATATTAGTAAATAAACTAGCCTTACCTACTGATATTTTAAATTTACTATTTAATAAATCATAAACAACATAAAAGCCACCTAAACTATAACCAGACTTCTTAATCATACCAAAACTAATACCAGATAGAACACTACCAATAAGAATAAGTAAAAATAAAGAAGTATTTTCAAAAGAAACATAATTATTAATTATACTAGTAGCCTTTATAAATATTGGAAATAAAATAGTACCTAAAATATTCTTTACACCATATTCAACTCCAAACACCATAAAACCAATAACAAGTAATATCGAAGAAAATACTAGTACAATTAATGATAAATCAATATGTGTATATCTATTAATCAAGATAGATAATCCTGTACAACCTGTTGTAACAACATTATTAGGATTATAAAATACACTAACAGATATACCTGCAATTAAACATCCCATAATAAACATAAAGAAATTTTTATAAATATTTTTACTTCTAATTCTTCTTTTAATATTATCTATTATCATGAAAAATCACCTTTTTCACTTACTTCATAAGAATCACATACTAAGAAAAACATCTTATTATCTATTTCTTTTAAACCATCTTTAACAATAAAATAACTCTTTGATGGAACTACCGCTAGAAGAAGTGATTCATCATTCTTAGAATAACCCCCTTCAGCCTCCATTAATGTAACTCCAACACCATCAATTGATAAAAGAAATTCTTTAACAATATTTGTTTTCTTTTTATCAGTAACAATATAAAAAGCTTTACATTTAGAAATACCAAGAAGTACTTTATCAGTAAATACCGATATTAAGTAAGATACTAAAATAGCATATAAAACAATATCCCATGAGAAGACAATCTTACCAATTATAACAATAATACCATTAACTATAAGACTAGCATTACCCATAGATAACTTAAACCACTTGCAGACTATCTCAATAATAACATCAGTACCACCAGTAGAAAAATTACTCTTATAAATAAGTCCATATCCAATACCGGCCATTACTCCACCAAGTATAGCAATAACAACCATTTCCGTATTACCTAAATCAATATATTTAGTAATCATACTAGTAAGTGAAACAAATATTGGATAAGAAAGAGCTCCTACTAACTGATTTTTCATATTATCAAAGCCTAAAGCAAAATAAGCAACAATCATTAAAACAATATTAGTACATAATATAAATACTGAAGGATTAACACCAAACTCACTTAATACAATTGATATACCACTTACTCCAAAACAAACAATATCATATCTAAGAAAAAACAAATTAAAAGAAAAAGCCACTATCAAACATCCTAAAAGAAGCATTAAATATCTTTTACCAATATTCTTTTTCTTAACAGCATCAACAATATTATCAATCTTCTTCTTTCTAAAATAATCAAATATACCCATATTTACTCCTTTTTATTTTTTAAATTATAATCTAACATATCAGTAATATTTCCATCTAAAATACCATCAACATCACTAGACTCATATCCACTATCATTATCTTTAATTAACCTATAAGGTTGCATAACATAACTTCTTTTAGCACTGCCAAAACCATTACTTACTTGCACTCCTCTAATATCACTTACTTCACTCTTTTTCTCTTCTAAAAGAATAGTATAAAGTTTACTCTTAAGTACTTCCATAGCCTTTTCTTTATTTCTAATTTGACTTCTTTCATTTTGACAAGTAACCACAATACCAGTAGGAATATGTGTAATTCTAACAGCACTATCCGTAGTATTAACTCCTTGTCCTCCTGGACCACTACTTCTATATATATCTACTCTAATATCACTATCATTAACATTAACTTCAATATCATTATCAATTTCTGGTATAACATCAACCGCAGCAAATGAAGTATGTCTTCTCTTATTGGCATCAAAAGGACTAATTCTAACAAGTCTATGTACACCTTTTTCTCCCTTTAAATAGCCATAAGCAAAGGTACCATCAACTTGAAACATAATAGATTTAATACCTGCCTCTTCACCATCTTGCCTATCAAGTAAAGTAATACTATATCCATTCTTTTCAGCATACCTACTATACATTCTATATAACATTTGAGCCCAATCACAAGATTCAGTACCACCTGCTCCAGCATGTATTTCCATAATCGCAGCATTCTTATCATACTTACCATTTAAATAAGTTTCAATCTCTAACTTATCAATCTTAACCTTAAGTTCATTAATTTCTTCTTCAAGCAAAAGTCTAACATCATCATCACTATCATCAATCATTTCTAAAGCACTATTAACACTATTAGATAATACATCTATATTAGTAATAGTATTTTTAATATACTTAAGTTCTCCAACTAGTTTATCAGCAGTCTCTCTATTATCCCAAAAACTAGGTTGTAACATAAGTTCATTAATTTCTTTTTCTCTTTTAATCTTATTATCTAAGTCAAAGAGACCTCCTAAGATCTTTTATTTTATCATCAAGTAATTTATATTCTCTTTTTAAATCAAACATTTCCATATAATCACCTACTACAAGTATACATTATTTAACAAAAAAAAGAAAGAGATATAAGTAAAATTATTGACACTTTTAAAAGTAAATGATAATATAAAATTAAAGTATAAGGAGGATAAAAATGACAAAGAAACAATATACTATAATTGGTATAACTATTCTAATATTTATAATTTTAATAGCATTCATATTAATAAAAGGAAATAAAAGTAGTTGGACAAAAGAAATACTAAATTCTAACTCATATACCATTACTAAAATAGATTGTGATAACAATAAAACAAAATTAGATAATAGTATTATGAACAAAATAGATTCAACTTGGAAAGAATTATCAAATAATGGTCCTTGGCTTGGAGACACTAATACCTGCTACGAAACAATATCAATAGAATATGATAAAAATGGTATCATTCAAAAAAGAGAAATCTTAATATTAGATAATAATTCTATCGTATTAAGAATAAACAATGACGATACTTACTATGTAAATGCTACAAACTTAATAAATAGTCTTAAATAAGTATACATTAAGATAATATCAGTTCGAGCCTAAAGTATCGGACTATCTTTTCTTTTATATATACATATTACAAAGATAAAAGAGACAACTAATTTGTCTCTTTTTTATACATATCTAATATATTTTTAAACTCATCTAAAGCCGAAGTAACAACTTCTTTTTTAGTTAAATCAACACCAGCTAATTTTAAAGATTCAATAGGACTCTTTCTAGAACCACATTTCAAGAATTCAATATAACCATCTACTGCTTCCTCCTTACCAGATAAAATATTATTAACAATCACAGTAGCGGCACTTAAACCAGTAGCATACTTATAAACATAAAAGTCGTAGAAGAAGTGTGGTATTCTCTCCCACTCATATCTAATATAATCATCAACTACTACATTATCACCAAAATAAAACTTATTAAGGTCATAATACATATTAGATAACTTATCCGCAGTCAAAGCCCCATCATTATCAATAACATTAGATATCTCTTTCTCAAACTCAGCAAACATTGTCTGTCTATATATTGTAGCCCTATATAATTCCATTAAATTATTAAGAATAAATAATCTCTCTTCTTTACTATTACTATGTTCTAACATATAATGACTAAGTAATAATTCATTAACAGTAGAAGCAACCTCTGCTACAAATATTCTATACTCACTATTTTGATAAGTATTATAATTTCTAGAATAATAACTATGCATAGAATGACCCATCTCATGAATTAAAGTAGACATATCATTATACTTATCTTGATAGTTAAGTAAAATATAAGGATAAGTATCATACATACCACCAGAGTATCCACCAGTTCTCTTATTTTTAGTAGGATAAACATCAATCCATCTACTATCTAATCCTTCTTTAACCTTATTAACATATTCATCTCCAAATACTTCAAGAACTTTAACAATAATGTCTTTAGCCTCTTCATATTCATATTTCTTATCATATTCACCCACTATTGGAACATAAATATCATATAAATGAAGTTCATCAAGACCTAAAATACCTTTCTTTAAATTATAATATTCATAAATATAACCAATCTTTTCATGAACACTATCAATAAGATTATTATAAACATCAATACTAACATCATCACCAAATAAACTCATCTCGATAGCGGTATCATATTTATATATCTTAGCCAAAGTAGATAGTTCTTTCATATTCGTAGCAATTAAACTAGCATAAGTATTAGTATACTTCTTATATTCACTATATAAAGTATTAAAAGCACTCTCTCTAACCTTTCTATCCTTACTTTCAATAAATAAAGAATAATTACTATTAGTAAGTTCTATCTCCTTACCATCACTATCTATAACATTACCAAAAGACATATCACAATCCTTAAATAACTCATAAGTATCATAACAAGTACCAATAATCTTACCTATACTAGACATAATTTTCTCTTCATTGTCTCCTAATGTATGTTTCTTATATCTATATACTTCATCAATATAACATTTATATTCCTTAAGTAGTTTTTCTTCTTTATAAAACAATTTCAAAGTCTTATTATCAAGTTTCAATATACTAGGAACAATAAAATAACTACACTTACTAAAATCACTTCTTAAATTAGATACCTTCTCACTAAGTTCTTGTTTACTATTATCAGAAGTATCCAAATCAAAAGATAAACTAGTATAAATAGATAACTTAGTAACAACTCTATCAATATCAAAATATAACTTAATAGTCTTATAAAAATTACTACTATTAACTATCATCTTTTTCTCAAAACTACCAAGTTTCTTAATAAGCTTCTTAGCTTTATCATAATCCTTATCAAAAGAATTCATATCACTATAAATAACATCTAAATCCCAAATATACTTCTTATCAATATCGCATCTATTCTTCATAATTATCCTTTCTTACTACACATTAAATCTAAAATGACAAATATCTCCATCTTGCATTATATATTCTTTACCCTCAATTCTAGCCTTACCAAGTTCCCTAACCTTAAGTTCAGAACCAGCATTAACTAAATCATTATAAGACATAACCTCTGCCTTAATAAAACCTTTTTCAAAATCAGAATGAATAATACCAGCACATTCTGGAGCCTTAGAACCTTTCTTAAAAGTCCAAGCCCTAACCTCATCCTTACCAACAGTAAAGAATGTTGCAAGACCAAGTAAATCATAAGTCTTATTAATTAGTCTTTCCACTCCACTCTCTTTAATACCTAAATCATCTAAAAATAACTTTTTCTCTTCTTCATCAAGTTCAGATAATTCACTCTCTAACTTAGCACATATAATAGCAGTCTCACTACCCTCTTTTTTAGCATAATCTTCTACTAACTTAGTATAATTATTACCAGTATTAATATCATTATCTTCTACATTTAAAGCATAAATAATAGGTTTCAAAGTAATCAAGTTAAAAGAACTAATTAATTTCTTCTCTTCTTCATCTAAACCTAACTTTCTAACTGGAATATTACTCTCTAACGCCTCTTTAATTCTTTCTAATAATTCTATTTCTTTAACATCATCTTTATTCTTCGTAGTCATTGCCTTCTTACCAATCCTATTAATTCTAGAAGTAACAATCTCTAAATCAGATAAAACAAGTTCCACATTAATAACTTCAATATCTCTAATCGGATCAACACTACCATCAACATGAATAATATTCTCATCATCAAAACATCTAACTACTTCAACAACAGCATCAACTTCTCTAATATGTGATAAAAACTTATTACCAAGTCCTTCTCCATTACTAGCTCCCTTAACTAATCCTGCTATATCAGTAAACTCATAAGTAGTAGGAATAACTCTCTCAGGATTATACATATTCTTTAAAACATCAATCCTCTCATCTGGTACAATTACTACTCCTACATTAGGATCAATCGTCGCAAAAGGATAATTAGCCATCAAAATACTCTTCTTAGTAATAGCATTAAATAAAGTACTCTTTCCTACATTAGGAAGACCTACTATACCTGCTGTTAAACTCATATATATCACTTCTTTCTTCCTAATTATTATATCAAAAAAAGCCATATATTACAATCTTAAAAATAGTAATTAAATATTATTTTTATTCACTTTCAGCCTATCATCTTCCAGTGTTATTGATAGCCAATACTTGTCTATCAATAATATATCAGCCATATCTATTATAAATAAGCATAAATACATACTAAAAACCATTGATTATGAAACTACAGATTCATAATCACTTTAAAAGACCTAGGCTTTTAAAGTAATAAAAAAGCTATACATAAAGTATAACTCTTATTTATAACATAACACCAGTACCAATACCAATAGGAATACCAATTATATAGAAGGCCAATATAATAATAAGCCATAAAACAGTAAAAGCTATCGCATAAGGTACCATCAAACTCATAGCATCAGATATCGTAATAACATCATTCTTTCTCTTATTATAAATATGTAAGAATCCAATCAAAATAACAAAGTAACTAAATATTGGAGTAAGACCCTTAACACTACTATCCGCAGCCCTAAATACCGCTTCAGCAAACTCCGGAGTCATTGAACTTTGCATAAACATAGGTACAATAACTGGTGACATCATAGCCCACTTAGTCGATGCCATTGGTACAAAGAAAGTAGAAATAGCTACAACTAAGAAAGTAACAACAACTAGTAATAGACCAGTAAATTGAAATTTATTAATAAGTTCAGATAAAGAAGCCACAATAAATAAACCAATATTAGTTTCTTTAAATATCAAGCAAAACTGAGCCGCAAAGAAAATAAGAACAAGAAGAGAAGCAACATCTTTAAGATAATAACTCATGCCATCTACCAAATTCCTATTATCATCAATAGTACCAACTCTAATACCATATATTAAAGAACTAAATATAAGTAAGAATGAGAATATTGTAACCGAACCCTGATAAAAATAAGAACCCTCTCCAAATAACATATCAACATATTTATTCTGACTTAAATCAAGTAATAACCCTGAAAAAGGAAGACCCTTAATAATACAATAAACAAGTAATAACAAAGCAATAAAAGTAGCCCCTAACGAAAGAATAACACCTTTTCTTTCTTTTTTACTAGGAACACCATCTTGTGAAGGCTCTTCATCATCAAAATAATACTTACCAAGTTTAGGAATAATAAATTTTTCCGTAACAACCATACCAACATAAGCAACAAGTATCATACTAATAGCGGTAAAAATAATATTACCATATAAATTAACATTATATGCCGAATCAAGTACCTTACTAGCCTTACCAGAATATAAAGTAAGCATTGAATCAAGCCTATTAATAATAACATTAGCTCCATACCCAAAAGTAATACCTGAAAAAGCCGCACAAATACCCGCTGACGGATGTCTACCAAGATTCATAAATAATATTGCAGCAAGAGGAATAAGTATTACATATCCAACCTCATAAAACATTGAAAATATAATACCTAGTAATACAACAAGAAAAGTCAAAAACTTTCTAGGTACCTTCTCACTAATCATCTTAAATAAAGAATTAAGAAATCCTGACTTATAAGCAACTCCTACTCCAAGTAAACCAATAATCAAATTACCTAAAGGAGCAAAATTAAGAAAATTATTAAGCATATTACTAATCAAATATTGAAGACCAGTCCTATTAAACAAATTATTAATATTAACAACCTGACTATTCAAATCACCAGTAGCCTCATTAACAACATAATAACTAATCTCTAAATTAAGAATACTACCAATACTACTAATAATCATAATACCAATAGTAAGTATCAAAAATACCAATGCTGGATGAAGTCTAATCTTTTTCTTTTTCATTACATACCACCTTTTTAATCTTTTTATTAAGTTCCACTCTAGGTATCATAATAACCCTAGAACATTTAACACATCTAATCTTAACATCCGCTCCCAATCTAATAATTTCAAAATCATAAGAACCGCACGGATGAACCTTCTTCATAGTAACAATATCACCTAAATTATAATTCATATAATCACTTCCATATTCACATTATAGCATTAATTTAATTTTAAGTAAATTAATATATTATACATTTTTAAATTTTTATTATGTATCTTCTTCTAAGAATATTGTAAAAAAACTTATCATTTGATATAATATAAAAGATAAAGAAGGGATGATGAAGTGAAAAAAGAAGTAAATAATACAAGAAAAAAAAGAAAAATAAATTTTCAAAAACTATTTAATTTAATAAGCGCTATGTTTATCTTAGCCTGCTGTATATTCTATGGAACAAGATTCCTAAAACTATATATAGCAAACAACAAAGTAGAAAAAATAACTGTACTTGCTGACAATATCAAAGATAACAATAAAGATAGTGAATCATTTAAACAAATAAATGAAGACTATTACTTTACTGGAGAAGTAGAAAATAACTATGTAAAATACTCTAATATATTATGGAGAATAGTAAAAGTAAACTCTGACAAATCAGTAACCCTAGTATCAGATAATGCTTTAACATCATTAAATCCTGGTACAGGAACAACATATGAAAAAACATCCATAAGTAAATGGTTAAATAAAGGAGAAGAAGAAAATACAGGTATTCTAGAAACAAATCTAAATAATACCTCAAAATATCTAACATTCTCAAAAACATGTAAAGACACAGTAACTGATACTAAAAACATTACATGTAAAGATAAATTAGAAGATACTTACATAACAGCCCCATCAATATATGACTATGTAAATACCGGTGGTAATAAAGGTTTTATGAATAATAATGAATACTTCTATTTAACCAACATAGATAAAGATAAAAATTTAATGTATATAGATGGGGCAGGTAAAACAAATAGTACTGATGATTCAGATATCCTAGGAGTAAAAGCCATTATAACATTAAAAAATACCCTAAGATTAAAAGAAGGAAATGGTACCAAAGATAACCCATATACCTTTGAAGATAAAGAAGGATTATTAGGAAGTTATGTAAAACTAGGTAATGATACATGGAGAATCTATAGTATAGAAGATAATACTGTAAAATTATCATTAGATAACTATCTAAAAGTAAATAATAAAGAAGTAAAATATAAATATTCAAATAATGGCTACTACCACAACGATACAAAACAAGGTACCTTAGCAGAATATCTAAATAAAACATATCTAAATACCTTAAGTTATAAAGATAAAATAAAAGAAAATAAATTCGCTAATGGTATTTATAGTAGTACCACTAACTACGATTATAGTAAAGTATTAACAACTACTGTTGATACCAAAGTATCAGTATTAAGTATTGGTAACATAATATTAAATAATAATAATACTAACTACTTCTTATCAACAGGAATATCAAAAGATAGTAACCTAGTATATGTAATGCAAGATGATTATAAAGTATATACCAAAGTATCCACTACTACATTAAAAATAGTTCCAACAATAGCACTAGATAAATCACTACTAACAAAAGGAGACGGAACAATAGAAAGTCCATACGAGGTAGAATAATATGAGTACAAGAAAAAAGAAAAAAATATATAAAACAACAATTCTATTTATAATATTAGACTTATTAGCCATAACTGGCTTTATAGTAATGTATGGTCCATGGGACAAAGTAAGAAATATGTATGTAAATACCGCTTTAAAAACCATGCACCATCAATACTTTGCCAATATCTTCTATAGTCAAAAAACAATTGATAAAATAAATAGTAGTAGTTATTTCGTAACCATAAATGAAGATGCTAATACTGAAGATGTTATAATAAACACCAAAGAAAAATCAAAATATAAAGATAAATATGAAGAAGAACTATTTACAAGAGACAACCCAGATGACTCCTATAAAATAATAAATCTAAAAATAGGAACATCAAAAGGTTACCTAGTAGCCATCTATAAACCAGAAAAAGTAAGACTAATATCCACTAAACAATTCAATGTTGGTGGTAAAGGAGAACGAATCCTAACCATGTGTCAAAGATATGGTGGCTCGGTATGTATAAATGGTGGAGGCTTCCAAGATGAAGGCTATGGTTCTGATATACCAATAGGTATCGTAATCCAAGATGGTGAAATAACTTGGGGTAAAGATACTGCTGATACCGCTAGAGACAATGTAATAGGTCTAACAAAAGACGGCAAACTAAAACTAATGACTAACGCTACCGCTAATGAAGCATTAGCAGCAGGTGTAAATGACGCCATGATATTTGGCCCATTCCTAATAGTAAATGGAAAGCCACTAGAAATAGTTGGAGATCCATGGGGTCAAGCACCAAGAGTAGCAATCGGTCAAACAAAAGATGGAATAATCCTATTTCTAGTGGTAGATGGTGAAAACTATATAAATGGTGCTAGTCTGCAAGACATGGTAGATGTATTACAAAAATATGGCGCATATAACGCCGCTAATCTAGATGGCGGACAATCATCAAGTTTAGTAGTAAATAACAAATTATATAATAACCCACCTCCTGCTGCTAAAAGACAAGGCGGAAGATATGTTGTAACAGGATGGGGATTAATAGACTAAAGCTTATCCAAACATAAGCTTTTTTCATTTACAAAACATATTACATTTGATATACTAATAATAGGTGGTAAAATGAAAAATAGAAGAAGAAAAAGAAAACTAAAAAAAAGTGTTAAAATAACCCTAGTATCATTACTAGTAATAGGACTATTATCCTATCCAACATATAAACTACTAACAAAAGAAAAAACTACTACTAACAAAACAAAGCCGAGTATCGAAGAAAAAGAAAAGCATTACGAACTATCACTAATAGCAGTAGGAGACAACCTAATTCATTCATCAGTATATAAAGATGCCAATAAACATGCCAATTATAACGGTTATGACTTCAAACCAATGATAACCAATATCAAAGAAATAGTATCAAACTATGATATTGGCTACTACAACCAAGAAACAATCCTAGGAGGAACAGAACTAGGACTAAATGACTACCCAACATTCAACTCTCCATATGAAGCTGGAGATGCCATGATCGATGCAGGCTTTAATCTAGTAAGTCTAGCCACTAATCATACCATGGATAGTGGTAAAAAGGCCGTAGAAAATTCATGTAAATACTGGAACTCAAAAGAAAATGTTTTAACCGCAGGTAGTTATTGTAGTGAAGAAGAAAGAAACGAAATAAAAATAAAAGAAAAAAATAACATAACATATACCATGTTAAATTATACATACGGAACAAATGGTATGAAAGTACCAAATGATTACTTAGTAAATGTATGGCCTACTGATATAGATAATATTAATAATCCAGAGAAAGATGCCAAATATCAAGAGTACAAGAAACAAGTAAAACAAGATATAGAAAAAGTAAGAGACAAAGTAGATGTCCTAATCGTAGCCATGCACTGGGGTGTAGAGTATACTCATAATCCAACTGAATATGAAAAAGATATGGCTTCATACTTAGCCTCACTAGGAGTAGATCTAATAATTGGAACCCATCCCCATGTAATACAACCAGTAACATGGATAGATAATACCTTAGTAATATATTCTCTAGGTAATTTCCTATCAGCCCAATATCAAAACCAATCAACATGTACAAACTATAAATGTACAACTGGATTAATGACAAGTCTAAAAATAGAAAAAGATATCAAAGGAAAAGAAAAAAGTATAAAAATAACTAATGTAGAAAACGAATTAATATATAACTACTACAACCAATCAACATGGAGAGGATTCAAAGTAATACCATTCTCTAATCCAGAAATAAAAACATACTTACCAAGTTATAAATCCGTATATAATACCTACAAAGAAGTAGTACAAAGACTTGACAGTAATATGTATGTAAAAGAAACAGTAGAATAAAAAAGATATCACTTTAACTAGTGATATTTTTTTTAACAATAGAATCAATAGAAATATTCTTATCCCCACTAATAACCCCATCAATAATAAAATTCTCAATATCTTTAGAAATAATCTTATCAATTCTCCTAGCCCCAAACTCATAAAATTCACACTTATTAACAATCTCATCAATAACATTATCATTAATATCAATATTAATATCTTTATATTTATCTCTAATATATTCAAATTTCTTTCTAATAATACATTTAATAGAAGTATCATCAAGTCTATCAAAAACAATAATATTATCAATCCTATTAATAAAAGCCGTATTAAAATATCCCTTCAAACTTGAAATAACACTACTATCAGTTTTCTTATTAAAACCAATACCATTCTTCTCAAAACCAATATTTGAAGTCATAATAACAACAACATTATTAAATCTAACTTCTCTACCTTTAGAATTCTTAATTTTACCCTCTTCAAGTATCTGATAAAACAAATTAATAACATTAGGATGAGCCTTATCAATTTCATCAAGTAATAAAACACTATTAGGTTTATTTCTAATTTCTTCCAAAATATTCTTATTATCATCATATCCAATATATCCAGGTGAAGAACCAAGTATCTTATTAATCGCAGTACTATCACTATACTCACTCATATCCATTCTAATAAGATTATCTGCTCCTACTAAAATATTAGCATATTCTTTAGCCAACCTACTCTTACCTACACCTGAAGAACCTACAAATAAAAGAGAATAACATCTATCATTATATCCACATCTAATTCTTTTGGTAATATCCATCAAATTATCAATAGCTTTATCTTCTCCTACAATAATATCCTTAAGACTATTTTTCATATCATCAATATTACCACTATTAGAAATAATTTCATATATAGGAACTCCTGTTCTATTACTAATAACACTAGCAATATCATCAAGTAAAATCTTATTCTTATTATTCCTACTAAGTAATTCAATATCATTTAAACGAGACATAAGTTCTGTCTCCTTTTTTCTCAAAGAATAAGCCTTATCAATATTATTATCAATAATAAAACTATTTTTATCCTTATTTAATTTACAAATTTCCCTTTTAATATCCCTAATCACATTATCCGAAGTACACCCTCTAAGTCCAACTCTAGAAGCAACTTCATCTAAAATATCGATCTCTTTGTCAGGTCTATTCCTATCAAAAATATATTTCTCTGACAAATTAATAATATAATCAATCATATCATTATCAATAATAACATTATGATATCTCTCATAAATATTCTTAACCTTCATTAATATATTTTTAGTTTCCCCTATACTAGGCTCATTAACAAATATCTTTTGAAATCTTCTCTCTAACGCCGAATCCTTTTCAATAAATTTCTTATATTCATCAGTAGTAGTAGCCCCTATACATCTAATTTTTCCCCTCGCTAAAGCCGGTTTCAAAATATTAGAAGCATCAATAGCCCCTTCAGCTCCTCCTGCTCCTACCAAAGTATGAATCTCATCAATAAATAAAATAATATCATCATTATCTTCAATCTCTTTAATAACCTTTTTCATTCTCTCTTCAAATTCACCACGATATTTAGTACCTGCTACCATCGTAGCCATATCTAAAGAAATAATTTTCTTATCACATAATACCTTAGGAACCTCATCATTAACAATAAGCCTAGACAACTCTTCCACAATCGCAGTCTTACCAACACCAGCGTCTCCTATTAAAATAGGATTATTTTTAGTTCTTCTGCATAATATTTCCATAACTCTTTTAACTTCTTTATCCCTTCCAATAACCGGATCAAGTAAATTATTTTTAGCCTCACTAGTAAGATCTACACCAAGATCATATATAAGAAGTTTTTTCTTCTTATTTTTTTTACTTTTCTTAATCAAGCTACTAGAAAAATCATCATATATATCTTCAATATCAATACCCATACCAATAATAAGTCTAATAGCAATACCTTCTCCCTCTTCTAACATAGCAAAAAACAAATGTTCTGAAGTAACCTCTCCATCATTATTTTCCTTACTATCAATAATAGCATTCTGAATAACCTTTCTAAGTAAAGGAGTATATAAAAATACCTCATTCTTTTTATCCGTAGTACCTACAACCTTACACAGTTCACTTTTAAAATTATCATACTCAAGTCCATATTCACTAAGTCTATCACATATATTACTATCACTATTAAGAATAGCAAGAAGTAAATGTTCAGTTCCAATATAAGGATGTCCAAGTCCTATCATCTCTTTCTTAGCATTATTCAAAATAGTCTGTGCCTCTTCATTAAAATTACCAATCATAATATTCTCCTTTCATAATTATTCTATGATTATAATGTAATAATTTTAATAATTTTAAACAATAAAAATAGACTTTTAATGCAAAAAAAATACCTACCTAAGTAGATATTTTATTATAACTATATCAAAGCCATTACAAGTAATACAAGTATTACAATTAATAATAGCATTAATACAAATCTCCAAATATACTTAACCCATGAAGTATATGGAACATCTAAGTATTTAAGAGCCACAATTAAAAGAAAACTTGTAGGTCCTATAATACCAACTATACCATAAATACTTTGGAAAGTCATAGCATAAGTAGCTAACATAGACTCATCACTAACTGCACTAATTAAAGGTGAATAAACACCAGCAACAGTATAATATAAGTCAGAATGAAGTAAACTACCAATTGCAGAAATAATACTAGCAGTAACCAAATTAATTCCTAATTTAGACTCAGAAACCCAAGTAATAATAGTAGAAATAAAACTATGGTTATAAGTGGAAACTAGTATAGCATAAGTAAGAATAACTAAGAAAACAGTACCAACCATTTTTTTAGATCCATTAACAAAATTATGAACAGTTTCATCAAATTTAATTTTATAAACAAATTTAATAATTAAAGTAAATAAAATTAAAGTAATGATAATTGACATATAAGAACCTAAACCAGCCCAGTTACCAAATGCATACATATTACCAGAAACAATATTAGAGAAAATAGTAAACTCTCCAATCTTAATTCCAAGTAACCATTCATTAAACTTATCAAAGCATTTAATACCAAATAAAGTATTCCAAGGTAAATATCCTAAAATAAGAATAACTAATATAACTGATAACATAACAATAATAGGCCATGTTTTAATATTTTTATAGTCACCCTTAACTTCAGAAACACTAACTTCATTACTTTCATTTAGTTCATACTTAACTTTTTTATCATTAACATTCTTAATATGTTTTTTAATAAAGAATATAAGTAATGTAATACCTAATACTAATAAAATTAATTTAGGTAATAAAAGTGAAGTATTACTAATATCAGTCATTTTCTCTATAGTAGTAGCACTATATCCATAATAACTATTAGGATCTCTAAAAGTAACAAATATACCACCAATAAATCCTACTAACATAGATACAATAGTAGAACTAATAGCCACTAATTTGTCATAACCAAGTAACATAATAATAGCTATAACAAATGGTACAAATACTAATAGAACATTAACAAGTCCAGTAACTGAAGTAAGTACTGCAAATAAAGCAGTAACAATAAATATAAATAATTCACTATGTCCCTTTACTTTTTGAGCAATATTATCAACTAATTTCTTATAAGCAGGAACTTCATTAAGAACACCATAAAAAGCTCCAAGTACTAATAGATAAACTACAGTATCAAAGAAATAATAAAATGATTGAACAAAATTAATAAGAACATCACCTAGTGCAATCATAGTATATTTACCTTCCAATGCTGGAACAAAATATCCAAGTATAGCAAGAATACCACTTACTGTAAGTAATGCTCCTAACACAATTAAAATAACTTTAAATAAACTATGCTTTTTCATATTAACCTCCTCTAACAATAATTATATCACAAAACAAGTAAATGTAAATAAAAAAAAGAGAAAAACTCAAGTTTTCCCTTATTTTTATTGGTTTTATAACTATTTTCTCTCCTTCATAGTAGGAAATAAAATAACATCTCTAATAGAATCAGATTCAGTAAATAACATACATAACCTATCTATACCATATCCAATACCACCAGCAGGAGGCATACCATACTCTAATGCTTCAATAAAGTCCATATCAATATCATTTGCCTCATCATTACCAAGTTCTCTTTCTTTAATTTGATTTTCAAATCTTTCTAATTGATCAATAGGATCATTAAGTTCAGTATATGCATTAGCAAATTCCTTACCACCAATAAATAATTCAAATCTATCTACAAATCTAGGATCATCTGGATTTTTCTTTGTAAGCGGACTAATCTCAATTGGATGACCATATAAGAATGTAGGTTGAATTAAAGTCTCTTCAACATACTTTTCAAAGAATAAATTAACAATATGACCAAAACTCTTTTCATGTTCTTCAACTTCAATATGATGTTCTTCTGCTAACTTAAGAGCCTCTTCAACACTCATATCTTTCTTAAAATCAATACCAGTTTGTTCTTTGATAGCTTCAACCATACTAATTCTCTTCCATGGACCCTCTAAGTTAATTTCATTACCACACCAGTTAAAAGTCATTCTACCAAAAACTTCCCTAGCAATAGTTTGAAACATTCCCTCAGTCATATCCATCATACCATCTAAATTACTATAAGCAAGATATGCTTCCATTTCTGTAAATTCAGGATTATGTCTAGTATCCATACCTTCATTTCTAAATACTCTACCAATCTCATAAACAGCTTCCATTCCACCTACTAAAAGTCTCTTTAAAGGAAGCTCTAAAGCTATTCTAAGATACATATCTAAATCTTGTGCATTATGATGAGTACAGAAAGGTCTAGCACTAGCACCAGTAAGTAAAGTAGTAAGCACTGGAGTTTCAACTTCAACAAAGCCTAATCCATCCATATAATTTTGAATACATCTAATAATTCTAGGTCTAAGAAAAGCCGTCTTCTTAGAATCTTCATTCATAATTAAATCAACATATCTTCTTCTGTATCTTTCTTCAATATCAGTAAGACCATGGAATTTTTCAGGTAAAGGTCTAAGCGCCTTAACTAAATGAGTATATTCTAAACACTTAACAGTAAGTTCCCCAGTCTTAGTTTTCATAACCTTACCAGTAACCCCAACAATATCTCCAATATCCGCAGTCTTAAATAAATTATACGTTTCTTCTCCTACATCATTAATAGAAATATATACTTGCATCTTACCAGTCTTATCTTGAATACTAAAGAAAGAAGCCTTTCCCATCTTTCTAATAAACATAATTCTACCAGCAATAGTAACTTTATCTTCTAATTTTTCTAATTCATCGTGTTCATATTTACTATATTGCTCTCTAATATCTTCAGATGAATGTGTCCTATCAAATCTATGTCCAAAAGGATCCATCCCCATTTCTCTTATTCTATTTGCTTTTTCAATTCTAACTAATTCTTGATCAGTTCTTTCCATTTTTATCATTCCTCTCTTATCACATTAGTTTTAGCAATAATATCATGAAGTCCTCTGCCATCCTTCTTATACAACATCATAAGAATACTAACGATAATAATCATACTTTCAATAGCAGATATTACACTAACACTATAATTAAACTTTTCCATATCTAAAAAGTTTATACTTATCGTACTATATAAAGTTGTAACAATACCATATATTAATAATCCTCTAATAACCATATTCCAAATACTAGGTCTCTCTCCCTTATCATTAACAACTTTAATTTTAAGTAATTTCTTACCTAAAGTTTGTCCCTTATTAAAGTAAGCAAAAATAATATAATAGCCAATGAATACAACAGAGGTTGCAACATTGACTGGAAGTTTCCGTTTAGTAAGCTCATAATTAAGTGGCATTACTTTTTCAGTATATTCCTCCACAGTAATATTTCCCTCTTTATAATCATTCATTACATCATTAATTTCCTTAGTAAGATCACTACCAACATTAACACTAGCAGTAATCCCCATAAGTACTATCATAATAATAAAGTAATCAATTAAATACGCAAATATCCTCTTAAAAAAATCCGCTTTCATAAAAATCACCTATACTCATATTATATACTATTTTCCAGTTTTTTCAAATAGTTATTTAATATTTTTTCTATATCTTCTCTATTAGTAGCCCTAAATATAGCATTCTTAACTTCTTGACTACCATTCATTCCCTTCAAATACCAAGCAATATGACTTCTCATCTCTAATACTGCTACCTTCTCTGGTTTAATCTTCATCAAATAATCCATATGATGAAAACACATATCAATTTTTTCCTTATAACTAGGTTTATCAATAATAGTACCATTATCAAAATAAGTAACAAGTTCTTTAATTAACCAAGGATTACCTAATACCCCTCTACCAATCATAATAGCATCACAACCAGTATAAGAAAACATTCTTTTAGCACTTTCAATATCCTTAATATCACCATTACCAATAACAGGTATATCAACACTTTCCTTAACAGCCTTAATAATATCTAAATTAACAGTTCCAGAATATCCCTGACTTCTAGTTCTACCATGAACACAAATAGCCGATGCTCCAGCCTTTTCTACTATTTTAGCCACCTCAACAGCATTTATACTATTATTATCCCATCCACTTCTAATTTTAACAGTAACAGGAACATTAACACTCTTAACAACAGCACTAACAATTTCATATATCTTTTCAGGATTCTTAAGAAGAGCAGCTCCTGCTTGTGACTTAATAGCAACTTTAGGTACGGGACATCCCATATTAATATCAATAATATCAGGATGCATAATATCTTCAACCTTTTTAGCAGCCTCTACAAAAGTATCTAAATCACTGCCAAATATTTGTTGAACTATTGGTCTCTCACATTCCTCAAAATATAACATATCTTTAGTTTTCTTACTATCATAAACAAGTCCCTTATCACTAACCATTTCAGCATAGATAAGACCACATCCCATTTCTTTAATAATTTTTCTAAAAGCACTATTACATACTCCTGCCATTGGAGCTAAAACAATATTATTTTTAATAGTAACATTACCAATTTTAAACATAAAATCACCACATGTATGTATTTTATCACATAACTAAAAAAAATAAAAGAAAAATTAAGTATTTTACTACTTAATAATATTTAAAAAATCATACAAAAAATTACATACCAAATATGATAATGAGAACATAACTAAAATATAAAATATTCTAGCTTGAAAAACCTTATTTTTCTTGAATATACTATTAAAGTTAACACTATCCATAGTATAAATAACTAAAGGTAAAACAAATAAATATAAAATAAATTTATTCATTTTCAATTTCCTTAATCATATTATTTCTTCTAATATATTTACTAACATTAGAAAAAGGTGTTTCAATAAAATTATTAACTATCTTTTTCATAACTTCATGATCAATTTCTTCACTCATAGCAATAACATTAGCATTATTATGGCTTCTACATAAAATAGCTTCACTCTCATTAGATACTTTAGCACAGTATACACCTTTCATTTTATTCAAAACAATACTCATTCCAATACCAGTACCACAAATAGCAATACCAAGATCAATTTCTTCATTTTGAATAGCCTCTCCTAATTTCTTAGCATATACAGGAAAATCAACAGACTCAGCACTATTAGTACCAAAATCAATTACATAAATATCATTTTCATCAAAATATTCCTTCAAAAACTCTTTAGCAGTAAATCCTCTATGATCACTAGCAATACCAATTTTAATATTATTCATAAAATCATCCTCTTTCTATAATAATTATAACAAAAAAAAGAATAATTAAAATATAATTATTTCTTTTTTACATATTTTTTACATATTAATTATTGTCTTTCCAACATATATAAATTATCTAATAAAATACCAGTACCTTCTGCTACACAAGTAAGTGGAGATTCCGCTGTAAATACAGGAACCTTAAGTTCTTGACTAAGAACCTGCGAAAAACCATCCACTAAAGCACCACCACCAGTAAGTACTATACCTTTATCAATAATATCAGCAGAAAGTTCCGGAGGAGTCTGTTCAAGTATACCTTTTACTGCATGAATAATAGTATATACGCTCTCTCTAAGAGCCTCTTCTATCTCATCACTAGTAAGAGTAATAGTATGTGGAAGACCAGTAACTAAATCTCTTCCCCTAACCTCCATCTTTTCATTCCTTGATCCAGGAAATACTGTACCAATAGTAATTTTAATATCTTCAGCAGTTCTTTCACCAACTAAAAGTTTATATTTATCTTTAATATATTTTACAATATCATTATCAAAAGCATTACCCGCTATTCTAATAGAAGCACTATTAACAATACCACCTAAAGATAAAATAGCAATATCAGTAGTACCACCACCAATATCAATAACCATATTACCACTAGGTTTGGAAATATCCATTCCTGCACCAACAGCAGCTACTTTAGGTTCTTCTTCAAGAAAAACCTTTTTAGCCCCTGTTCTCTCAGCAGCTTCCTTAATAGCATTCTTTTCTACTTGTGTAATATTAGAAGGACAGCAAATAAGAATTCTAGGTCTAGAGAAAAAACTCTTACCATTAACTTTTTTAATAAAGTAATTAAGCATAACTTCTGTAGTATCATAATCCGCTATTACACCATCTTTCATAGGTTTAATAGCTTTAACTTTACCTGGAGTTCTACCAAGCATCTCATGAGCCTCAGTACCAACAGCCAAAGGTTTCTTCGTTTCAGCATCAATGGCAACTACAGATGGTTCATTTAAAACAATGCCCTGACCCTTAATATAGATAAGTACATTAGCAGTTCCTAAGTCAATACCAATATCTTTGTTAAACATAAAATCACCATCCTTATTTCCATTTTACCACAATTTAACAGTTTTTAATACAAATATTACACTTTTCTCTTCAAAAACTTTCTTTTTGTCGACTCTCCTCCCTTAATATGTTTAATATCAGCATGAAATTCCATAATACTTGACACTTTTTCATACAAATTTTTGTCAATCAAAGAAAGTCTATTTCGCATATCATTATGTACAGTACTCTTAGATACGCCAAATACTAAAGAAGCATCCCTAACCGTTTTATCATTAATAATAATATACTTTGCTTCATCAATTACTCTATTATATATTCTATTATTCATATATTCACCTATAGTATTATATTAAATAAAGAATATATTTATGAAAAAAGATAAAACTATAATTCATCTAAAGATTTATTATAGAATTCTTCAGGATTAACGATTTTACCCTTATGATATAATTCAAAATGTAAATGATTACCCATATCTTTCTCTATATTAGATAATCCACTTTTAGCAATAATTTGTCCCTGAATAACTTTGTCATCTTTACTAACAGTAACATCAGATAAACTTTGATATACACTAATTAGATCATTATTATGTCTAATCTCAATAGTAGTACCCATAATATCATTATTTTCAACCGAAATAACAGTACCATCTAAAATACTAATAACATCAAAAACATTCTCACTAGCATAATCAACTCCTGAATTTTGCATATAAGTATTCTCATAGAATATAATAGCTTTTTCCTGATTATCAGTAGAATCCTTATAATCATAGAAAGATTTAGCTATCTTAACATCATCACTAAGATATGGCTTAACAATAGTATTATTAGTACTAACTACCGGAATATCTCTATTAGCTCCATCAGTAATCTCACCATCAACATATTTAATATTATTATCTTTCTTAGAAAACAATAAATTATTAGCAAACTTGCCTACAAAAAACATACTAAATAAAAATGCCAATACCAAAGTACCATATATTACAGGTACAAAAAATGATTTAATTCTTCTATTTCTCATCTTATCACCTCTAATATAATTGTTTCCTAAAACCAAAATAATATACATTAATTTTCCATTTTTTTAATTTCAGTACCAGAATAATAATATTTCAAAATATCTTTATAACCATAACCTTCTTGGGCCATACCAAGAGCACCATATTGACTCATACCAACACCATGACCATATCCAGTAGTAGAAATAATAATCTTATCACCATCTTTTTTTAAAGAAAAATCAAGTGATCTAAGTCCTAATTTATCATATAAACTTTTCCCAGTAAATTCCTTACCATTAATACTAAGTGTAACAATTCTATTAGTACTACTTCTTTTAAGAACTTTAAAATCAAAAGAATCACTATAAGAAAGACCTAACTTTTTATAAAAAGAATTAATATCCATTGAAGTATTGTTTCTAAATGCCGAACTAGTCTTTTCATCCCAAGAAGATTTAACACTTTTTAAATATGGCAAATCAACATTAAATACCAAAGAAGCCGTTTCAGTATACCCATTACTAGTAGAAAAAAACAAAGCATCAATTACTTCACCATCATATTCCAAATATTCCATACTCGTCTCATTAACAACTTCTCTAAGTTTATTAATATTATTAATATAATCCTCACCCCAAGCATCTTTCAAATAATTATCATCCAAATACACCTGATTCATAATAGAATCAACAACATCATAATCATTATCTTTATTATACTCCATTCTTTTAAAAGCATAACTTCGCGCCGCCACTGCTTGTGCTTTAAAAGCTTCTTTATCAAAATAAATAGGCATCTCACCAGCTAAAACACCAACAATATATTCTTCAAAAGGAATAGAATCAATATTTCCTGTGCTCACTCTTTTAACTCTAATAATAGTATTAGACATATATTTAATTTTTATTTCTTCTTTTTCATCTATTTTATAAAAATTAACAATCAAAAAAGGAATAAAAATAATAATAACAGTAATAAAAATAATCTTTTTCATATCATAACCTCTATCTAATTATATGATATAGAAAAAGAAAAAACTGTCAAAAAAAAGAAATGATATTATTTACCATTTCTTAACATTTCAAATTTAACATTAGGAGTAAGTCCTATAATACCAGGATCCTTCTCATTAATAAAGGCCAAATCAAACAAAGTACCTCTATTAAAACCAACATTACCTCCTCTATCAAGAACAATTCCTATAAAATCATCCATACCAGGAACATTACTAATTCTAAAAATAGAATAGAATGGAAATGATGGATCTGCTGCTAAAATTCTAACAGTACCAAATTCATTATCATCATAATACATAGATTCATTTAAATTATGACCTGCAGCTGTATATCCAGAACAACCATAACAATTAGCACCATACCCAGTTAAATTACCAACTACAGTATTAAGTATCTCCCTATCATAAAATAAACCTGAAGAACTAGGTGTAGTTGGCGTATCAGGAACAACCGGTGTTGTATCAACAACAGGTTCTTCAGTAGCTTCCTCTTTAACCTCTTCTTCTTTTATTTCTTCTTTTTTAGTATCATCATCTAAAGGAACAACAACACTAGTATCAACAGAACTAAGAAGCAATTCTTCACTTTTAAATAAAGTCATTGTCTTATCTGCCATTTTGTCAAAATTATTATTACCAATAGTTATATTTTGATTATTAGCACCACCTGAAAAAACAAGTGTCAAAAATAAAGTAACTACTAATAACTGTGAAGAAATAGTTATAACCTTAACAGTTACATTCTTCATTAATCTCACCTCATTAATATTTTAGAACATATTAATTGTATCATTTTTCACAAGAAAAGTCAAATATAGCCTCCGCATTAGCAGTAGTAACCCTAGCAATATCAAGGCTTGAAGTCCCTTTTATACTTGCAATCTCATCAGCAATAATGGGTATATATTTAGGATTATTATCCTCTCCTCTATGAGGAACTGGAGCAAGATACGGACTATCAGTCTCTAATAAAATATATGCTAAATCAGTATCTTTTACCACTTCTTTAATAGTCTTAGCATTTTTATAAGTAATTATACCTCCAATACCAATTTTATATCCAAGTTTAATAAATTCCCTAGCCATTTCTACAGAACCACTAAAACAATGTATACTTCCCTTTAAATTATATTCTTTTAAAATATTATATGTATCTTGTATAGAATCTCTACTATGAACAATAATAGGTTTATTATACTTTTGTGCAACATCTAATTGTTTCCTAAAAGCCATATTTTGTTTTTCTCTATCAGTATCATCATAATGATAATCAAGCCCAATTTCACCAACAGCAACAATTTTAGAATTATTAATATTCTCTTCTAAAAAAGAAAAATATTCATCATTAAAATCATCAAGTTCAGTAGGATGAAATCCAATAGCACCATATATAATATCATATTTATTAACAAGTTCTAAAACCTCTTTATTTGAAACTATATCACATCCATTAACAATAATCCTATTAACATTATTATCTTTACATTCAGAAATAACTTTTTCAATATCATCATAGTATTCACTAAATACATGACAATGAGTATCAATATACATAAAAAAACCTCCTAATAAAAAATCATACTAACTAATAGTATAATTATTTAATATTAATTTTAATAAAAATTTTAACAACAAGAAAACAAACTATTGATATATAAATAAAATCAATAATATTCTTATGATTAAAAATAAATAAAATAATAATACCACCAAAAACTAAAGATAACACCTTATAAATCATACTATGATTCTTACCATTAAACATAGCCAGTCTCCCTTTCAGTATTAGGTACTACAACAAAAATATAGCATAATTATCATCATATGTAAATAAAAATAAGTAAACTTTACATAAAAAAAGAACTAAGTAAACACTTAATTCTCAATTCTTTGAAATAAAACTTCAGCCTTATTAACCCTAGTACCTGACTTATATCCACCAAACTCACTAGTACTATCATAAGAAATATTATCAGTATTAATTTGATTAAATATCTTCTCACAAGTATCAGGAATAAAAACTTGTAATAATACAGTACAAATTCTAATACACTCAATTAGATTATATAACACAGTAGCAAGTCTATCTTTTTTAGATTCATCTTTAGCAAGAACCCAAGGCATAGTCTCATCAATATATTTATTACAATCCCTAAGTACATCAAATATACTAGCAATAGCTTTAGAAACTTCTAATCCATTCATATAATTTTCAACAACATCTTTTAATCCTATAGTCTCTTCAATTAATTTATTATCAACTTCTTCATTAACCTTAGTATTAGTAACAACACCATCAAAATATTTATTAGCCATACCAATAGTTCTATTAACCAAATTACCAAGTATATTAGCAAGATCTCCGTTAGTTCTATTAATTAAAGCTTCTTCAGAAAAATTACCATCACTACCAAATGGAACCTCTCTTAAAACAAAATATCTAACAGCATCAACACCATAAGCATCAATATACTCTCTAGGATCCTTATAATTACCTAAACTCTTAGATATTTTACCCCCATTAATAACTAACCATCCATGTCCAAATACCTTATCAGGTAACGGTAAATCAAGAGCCATCAACATAATAGGCCAAATAATAGTATGAAATCTAACTATTTCTTTACCTACTATATGTAAGTTAGCAGGCCAATACTTCTTAAATAATGAGTCGTCTTCACTTAAATATCCTAAAGCTGATATATAATTAGCCAAAGCATCAATCCATACATAAACAACATGTTTAGGATCAAAAGTAACAGGAATTCCCCAATCAAAAGTAGTTCTTGATACACATAAATCTTCAAGTCCAGGCTTAATAAAATTATTAAGCATCTCATTCTTTCTAGATTCAGGTTCAATAAAAGTAGGATGTTCTTCATAAAATTTAACTAATCTATCTTGATATTTAGAAAGTTTAAAGAAATAAGCTTCTTCAGATACCTCATTAACATCTCTACCACAATCAGGACATTTACCATCTACAAGTTGTGTCTCAGTCCAAAAAGACTCACAAGGAGTACAATATAATCCCTTGTATTCACCCTTATAAATATCCCCTTGATTATATAACTTCTCAAAGATTTTTTGAACACATTCAACATGCTCTGGATCAGTAGTTCTAATAAATTTATCATAACTAATATTTAAACTCTTCCATAAATCTTTAGAATTAACAACAATCTTATCAACATACTCTTGAGGAGTAATACCGGCCTCTTCAGCCTTCTTTTGTATTTTTAATCCATGTTCATCAGTACCAGTTAAATAAAATACATCATAACCAGTAAGTCTCTTATATCTAGCAATAGCATCCGCTATTATAGTAGTATAACAGTGCCCAATATGAAAATTAGCACTTGGATAATATATAGGTGTAGTAATATAAAATTTTTCTTTATTCATTATAAATCATCTCCCTTATTATTAGTACTACCAATTCCACCTTCTCTTAAATCAGTAGTATTATCATCATCAGTAATTAAATATGGTATAAATATACCTTGTACAAATCTATTTCCCTTTTTAATCTCAATAACCTCATCCCCTTCATTCTCTAAACATACAAAAATATGACCACCATTACTAGAATTACCATAGTAATCAGCATCAATAATACCAACCTGATTACACATCCGTACATTATACTTAAATCCTAAACTGCTTCTAATAAATATACCAAGAAATTCATTATCATTCATCAGCACCTTAATACCAGTAGGAATTACCTTTCTTTCCCCTGGTTTCAAAGTAACAGAAATAACACTATAAAAATCATAACCAGCGCTACTAATAGTACTCCTGTTAGGTAAAATAACATCATCATAATTACCATTAGGTATATCTCTAATAAAAGTATCTCTATCAATAATTTCAAATTTTCTCATAAAAAAACCTCCAATAAAAAAAAATAAGATAGTCAAAGGACGAATAATATCCGCGGTACCACCTTATTTTATGTAACATACACTCATTAAGTTATAACGTAACAACCGTCTATACCTATTAGATATAAAAGCTCCAGAACCATTTATAATAACTTTCATTATCTATTTCCACCAACCATAGACTCTCTATAAACTAATATTATTACTCTTTCCTTCATCGCACTACGAAAATATTTTACCACAATAAAAACATAATTACAATAGAAAATCAACTTTTTTTATAATCCATGCTTATATATAATATATATGGTTGATATCTTGTTGTTAGACTACCATAGGCTAACAACAACACTCTAAGACTAAAGACTTAGAGTGAACAAAAAATAAATAATATTAATCAATAAATTGTTTACTAAGTAATTTAGACAAAACAATACACATCTTATCCTCAACATCACTGATAGGAACATCAGTAGAAATAAGAATAACACTACCTATAGCATCACCATTATCAACAATAGAAGAAAAAGTATAATACCCAACCTCTTCCTCATCATTAATAATCTGAAAAGACTTCTTCTGTTTCTCAAAAAAATTATCTCTTCTTTCAATAGATCTCTCAGTAAACTCATTAATTTCCTTATCCAAATACTTCTTCTTTAAAGGACCAGTAGCCGCTATAACCTTATCCCTATCAGTAACAATAATATTATGCTTAATAATTTGATTAAAAGCCTCAACATAATCAATAGAAACATGTTTTAAACTTTCAATCTGAGAATACTTCCTCAAAATAATAGAATCATTCTCCAAATATATCTCTAAACTCTCACCATTCTTAATTCTAAGATTCTTCCTAATCTCTTTTGGAATAACAATTCTTCCCAACTCATCAATCCTTCTAATTATACCAGTAGTTTTCATTTATTTCACCTATACTTTCTCTATTTATTTTGTCAAATAACTAAAGAATTATACAATAAACAAAAAAATTAAAGAAATAATCTTTAATCTTTAATATCTTTAATAATTTTATCTAATAATTCATTAAAATAAAATATAAAATGTTTATCTAATTTTACAATATCTAATATAATATGTATTTTACCATCAATATAAGAAAATCTAAATTGTTTACATATCTCATATGCACTAAAGAATAACAATTCACCATCAACTTTAGCAGAAACTTCTTTAGGTAAAACAATCTCAACATAACTTTTATTTTGTTTACTCTCAGTAATATTAAGTTCTTTAGCTTGTTTCTCAAACCACTCTTCATGCATATAAATAACCATATCATCAGTAACTTTACCAAATCTATTGCTAAGTGTCTCCTTAATTTTATTAATATCCTCTATTGAATTAATACTATTAATCATCTCATGAATCTCAATCTTGATCTCATCATCAGGAACATATTCATCGTCAATATGCGTGTCAACTTCAATCAAAGGTTTATTTAATACATCATCATTTTCTTCTACCTTGACACCCTTTAATTTATCAACTTCCTCTTTTAACATTTTAAGATATAAATCAATACCAATACTATCAATAAATCCCGATTGTTCACTACCTAATATATCACCAGCTCCACGTATAGATAAATCCCTCATAGCAATTTTAAATCCACTGCCAAGTTCCGTAAATTCCTTTATCGTATTAAGTCTCTTAACTGCCAAATCATTAAGTTCTTTCTTACCACTATACATCATATAAGCATAACCAATCCTATCACTTCTGCCAATTCTACCTCTAATCTGATATAACTGTGATAAACCAAAATGATCAGCATCCAGAATAATCAAAGTATTAACATTAGGAATATCAATACCAGTCTCTATAATAGTAGTACATAAAAGAATATCAAATTCATGGTTAATAAAATCAATCATAATATTTTCCAAATGATCCTTAGTCATTCTACCATGTGCATATCTAATAGTGGCCTCTGGAACAAGTTTATGTATTTCGTCTAACTTATTATCTAGTCTATCAATATCATTATATAAAATAAATACCTGTCCCTCTCTAGATAACTCCTTATATATAGCATCTTTAATAATATTTTTATTTTCCGGTATAACATAAGTTTGAATAGGTCTTCTCTTCTCAGGAGGAGTCTCAATAAGAGCAAGTCCTCTAATACCAGACATAGACATTTGCAAAGTTCTAGGTATTGGAGTAGCAGACAAAGTAAGAACATCTATAGAACTCTTATATTTCTTAATCTTTTCCTTATGAACAACACCAAATCTCTGCTCCTCATCAATAACAAGCAACCCCAAATCCTTAAAATCAATCTTCTCATTAAGAATTTTATGAGTACCAAATAAAATATCAATCTTTCCTTCCTTTAACTTTTCAAGTATTTCTCTTTGCTCTTTAACAGAAGTAAATCTATTAAGAAGAGCAATATTAATAGGAAAATCAATAAATCTATTCAAAGCCGACTTATATTGTTGACTAGACAAAATAGTAGTAGGACATAAATATGCTACTTGTTTCCCATCATTAACAGCCTTAAATATTGCCCTAAAAGCAACTTCTGTTTTACCATACCCAACATCTCCACATAGAAGCATATCCATCGGTTTATTTCTTTCCATTTCCCTCTTTATAATTTCCGTAGCCCTAAGTTGATCAGAAGTAGGAACATAACTAAACTTACTTTCAAATAAAATTTGATTTTCATCATCATGTGAAAAAGCATACCCACTAGAAGCCTCTCTCAAAATAGAAACCTTAATAAGATCTGCTGCTATACTCTCTAATTTCTTCTTAACCCTAGCCTTCCTCTTATTCCAAGAATCAGTACCAAGTTTATCTAACTTAAAGAAAGCACCCTCTTTACCATTAAACTTAGTAATCTTATCAATCTTTTCAACAGGTAAGTATAGAATATCATCATCAGCATACAATAATTTAATATAGTCCTTCTTCATTCCATTCTTAACCAAAGTACATATCTCAATATATTTACCAATACCATGATCAATATGAACAATTAAATCTCCCTTTTCCAAATTATCAATATTACTAATCTTAGTACCAACCTTATATTTACTCTTTACTTTTCTTTTATCTTCAACCTTACCAAATAAGTCATTAACAGACATAACAACATAATTATCAAAAATAAAACCACCATAAATATATTTATTAACAAAATTAATCTTATTATTAATAATATTATTCTCATCAGTAAATATAATATCATCAAGTTCCAAATAAGTAACAATCCTCTTAACAACATTCCTATCATCAACGCATAATATAACAGTCTTACCACTTTTAATATACCTAATTAAATCTAACTTTAACTTTTCAAAATTACCACAATAATTCTCAATACTATGTGAAACATATTTCTTATTATTAACATCTAAATCTATTAAATTATCTATATCAAGAATATAAATATTATGTTTATTAGAAATATCTTCAATATCCCACATATAATTAGTCTTAATATCATCATCAAGTTCACTATCATATTCCAATATATTCTCTCTAAGTAAAGAATAACTATTAATAATCTGATTATAATCATAATAAAAAATAACACTATCCGAAACATAATCCCAAAGTCCACTTACAGAATCAGAATAATTAAGTAAATATTTCTGTTTTCTAATTATATTATCCCCTATTTTACCATCAATTAAAAACTCCGTATAAGGATATATTTTAACACTATCAACAGAAGTATTAGATATCTGATCATCTAAATCAAAATATTTAATACTATCAATAGTATCCCCCCAAAACTCTATTCTAATAGGATTATCAAACTCAATAGGAAATATATCAATAACATATCCCCTAATAGCCATTTCTCCTGTCCTACTAACAACAGGTTTCTTCTCATAACCTAAATCAAATAATTTATTAATAAAATCATCTCTATCAATATCCATATCTTTATTAATATCAATAATCTTATTCTTATATAACTTAGTATTAGGTAAATATCTAAGTATACCCATCAAATTAGTAACAACAATATATTTACCACTACCAAGTAATTTATTCAAAGTAGTAAGTCTATCAATAACAAATTCTGGACTAATATCAGTAACTTCACTAGTAATAAAATCATCCATCGGAAAAAATAAAACTTTATTAGTATAGTTAAGTAATCTATTATAAACATCATTAGCCTCATATAAAGAATTAGTTATAACCAAATTATTTTTCTTATTTTTAATAAAATAATTATAAATATATAAAGAATTAAGTTCCTTATTTAACCCTGTAACAGCATAATTATCCCTACTATCAATATCAAATAGATTATTAAAAATTCCCATAAATATTCCTCTTTTCCAAGACTAAAAGATACATATTAATGTATCTTATTATAAATCATTCTTTTTATTCATACTATTATAAATTTGTTTCAATCTAGCAATATCACAATTAACAAAATCCTCTAATAAATTACCGACTTTAGCATAAACTTCATCAAGTACTTCCCTTTGTTCTTTACTAAATTTACCAAGTACACAATCAATAGCATCTATCATTCTATCTTTTCCATATATTCCAATTTTAAATCTAACATAGTCTCTAGTCTGAAGAGCCTTAGTAATACTCTTAAGTCCATTATGTCCCCCACTAGAACTATTATTAACAACCTTAATCTTACCTAATACCATATCCAAATCATCATGCATTATCAAAATATCTTGACTATTAATATTATAAAAATCAACAATCTTTTTAACAGCATTACCAGATAAATTCATGTAAGTCAAAGGTTTAGCCACAATTACCTTTTCACCATTAATATTAATATCAAATATATCCGCCTCAAATTTTCTTTCAGTCCTAAAAGAACAATTATATTTTTTAGCAAACATATCTGCAAGTTCATAACCAATATTATGTCTTGTATTTTCATATTCCTTTCCAGGATTTCCAAGTCCCACTACTAACTTCATTATTTTTCCTCCTTATGATATTCTTTATATACTTCATTTTTAGGTATCTTTCTATCTTTAGCTACTTTTTTAATCGCAGTCATAACATCTAATCCAGCCTTAATATACAAGTTAGCAGCTTCTTTAATAGACAAATTATCATCAATAACCTTTTCTTCACATCCAGTTATAACAATAACAAATTCCCCTTTTTCAGGAATATTCTTAATAACATCACTAAGTTTTCCCCTATATACAGTTTCAAACTTCTTAGTAATTTCTCTAGAAATACTAATATCTCTATCACCAAACACTTCTAACATCATATTAAGTGTTTTCATAATACGATGTGGTGCTTCATAAAAAATCATAGTATATTCATTATCTTTAAGCATTTCTAATTCATCTCTACGTTTAGAATCCTTACTATTTAAGAAACCATAAAATAAAAAAGGTTGTGGTGATATACCAGATGCAATCAAAGCACATACAAAAGCAGTAGCTCCAGGTAATGCAATAACATTATAATTATTATCACTAATATACTTAACCGTTTTATATCCAGGATCACTTATAATAGGAGTTCCCCTATCAGTAACTAATCCAACAGAGTATCCATTTTTCAAATATTCAAGTACCTTCTCTTTTAAAATATCTTCATTATGTTCATGTAAAGAAATAAGTTTCTTTTTAATACCAAAATTATTAAGTAAATTAAGCGTAACTCTCGTATCCTCAGAAAAAATAACCTCTACTTCTTCTAATACTTTTACAGCTCTATAAGTCATATCATCCAAATTACCAATTGGTGTAGGAATCAAATATAAACTAGGCGTATTATTATAACTATTTTGTATCATGAGCATCATCTCCAAACATATTCTTTATTTCAATATTATAGTTACCATCACTATCATAAACAATCAAAGGATAAATCATCTTTAATCCTTTTTTACCACCTTTTACAAACTCAATAAGCATTAAATCACTATTCCTATTCTCTTTAGGATAAATAAATCTAATTTTCTTAGCCATAAAACCATACTTACTAGCAATATCCAATATTTGAGTTAATCTTTCAGTCCTATGAACCATTGCTAACCTACCATTAGTTTTAAGTACCCTTTTAGATATAGTAAATATATCATCTAAATTAAGAAGTTTCTCATGTCTAGCAATAGCCTTCACCGAATTAACATTTTCAAATAAAGAATTATTAGTATCAAAATAAGGAGGATTACAAGTAATAACATCAAAATAATCATCACCAAATAAATTAATAACATTCTTAGCATCATCATTAATAATAGTTATCTGCTTGTCCATCTTATTTTCAATAATAGATTTAACTCCCAAATCAAAAACAGATTTTTGTATCTCAACACCATAAATATTAGCCTTTGTCCTAAAACTAAGAAGCATTGGAATAGGAGCATTACCAGTAGCAATATCTAAAATATTTTTGTCTCTTAAATTAATAGTTACAAAATTAGCAAGTAATAAAGAATCTAAAGAAAATTTAAAATAATCAGTATCTTGATAAATATAAGCATCTTTAAAATTTAAAAGATTATTCTTTACTATCATTAACATCTACCTGTACAATTTCATTATCCACAAATACCTTATATTTACCCGCTAATGGTTCAGAAGAAATAACCTTTCCATCTTTACCATTTATTTTAACCTTTTTACCAACATCAGGAATATTTTTTCTAACCTCCATATACTGTTCATTTTCATAATTTAAACAACATAAAAGTCTACCACAAACCCCATTAATTTTAGTAGGATTTAAAGCAATACCTTGATTCTTAGCCATATTTATTGAAACAGATTCAAAATTAGTTAAAAAAGAACTGCAACATAAAATTCTACCACAAGGACCAATACCACCAATTTCTTTAGCTTTATCCCTAACACCAATCTGTCTAAGTTCAATTCTCGTCTTCAAATTAGAAGCTAAATCTTTAGCTAATTTTCTAAAATCAATCCTCTCATCAGCCAAAAAACGGAAAATTAATTGACTCTTATCAAAATTATAATTAGCATCAATAATAGTCATATTAAGATTTTCTTTAAGAGCTAGTTCTCTGCACTTTTCCAAAGCTTTCTTCTCATCCTGTATATTTCTCAAATGTTGTTGAAAATCTTTTTTAGTAGCTACCCTAACAACTTCAGGATAAGCATCATTCTCTCTTTTAGAATCAACTATTTCAACAATCTTACCAAACTTAAGACCCTTATCAGTATTAACAATAACAGTTAAATTAACCTTTAAATCTAAGCCCTTAGAATTAAAATAATAAACTTTAGTATTATTATTAAACTTTACTCCTACTATTTTCATGAATTATCACCACACATATCTATAACCAATTTATCAATCAATAAATTAATATTCAAATTATACTTAATATTATTTAAAGTATCATTTAAAACTTTAATTTTATCACATAACACATCAATATCATTCATATTAGCAATCTTTATAATATTATCTTCGTAATCATTAAAAAATAATATCTTCAAACCACTCTTATATCTAATAACATCATAATAAAAATAAATCATCAAATTAATACCAATAATATTATAGTTTCTATCCTTAAAATTATTATGCCATAATTTCTTAGTATAAATTAAAGTATCTAACTTATAATTCTCAATATACTCAGTAAACCCAATAACATCATTTATAATCTTTTCTTTATTATCATCAGAAATATCATTATATCCATAACTAATAAGTAAATCAGATAAATTACTAATAGTATCATAACTACATTTCTTCTTATTTAATTTAATCACTTGACATCTAGAAATAATTGTAGGAAGAAGCATATTAATATTATCCGTAATCAAAATAGCAATAATATCATCAACAGGTTCTTCCAAAAATTTTAATATAGAATTAGCAGTCTGAACATTCATCTTTTCAGCAGATCTAATAATATAAATTTTCTTATTTCCTTCAAAAGCCTTATTATTAAATTCACTCTGTAAATCAAGTAATTGATCCTTCTTTATCCACATACCATCAGATTTAATAACCTTAACATCAACATAATTACCATCATCAATACGTTTACATATATTTTTAATATTATTATCATCAGTAATATCCATACAAATAATTTCTTTAACAAAAGATAAAACAATATCCATAACATCAGGATTATCATTAGAATCAAAAATATAAGCATGAGAAAGTTTATTATTTTTAATAGCATTATTAACCATATTATAAAAAATAGGTTGTCCATCTTTATATAGTTCTAACATAATTCACCTCTCAAAAAATTAAAATTGAAAACAAGCATAATCCAACTACTGCTGGTAAACCAAAAATACCAATTAAAATAATTGTAAACACATTAAAAGCAATAGTAATTCCTAATGAAAAAACAATAATATTATAAGTATAAATCATTAATATTGCAATTATAACTTTCTTAATAATCAAAAATAATTTATTAAACATAACTCACCAATAAATTATATGATAATTATAATACTATATGTCTTTTCTCCCTTCAAGAGCAAACTCTAATGTCATAGCATCAATATAATCAATATCAGTACCCATAGGAATACCCGTAGCAATTCTAGTAATTTTAATATTTTTATTTTCTAATATTTTCTTTATATATTGCATTGTCGTTTCCCCTTCAATTGAAGGTTTAAGAGCTAAAATAATCTCTTCAATATTTTCTTTATCAATTCTAGAAATCAAACAAGAAATATTAACATCATCAGGGCCTATTCCCTCCAAAGGAGAAATAAGTCCACCTAAAACATGATATTTACCATTATAAATATTAATCTTTTCAAATAAAGAAATATCTTTTGCCTTTTCCACAACAAAGACTATCTTACTATTTCTATTAGAATCAGAACAAATATCACAAATATCATTTTCTGTAATATTTCCACATATAGAACAATTAGTTAGTTTATCCCTAACATCAATAATAGAGTCAGAAAAAGATGTCAATTTTTCTTTACTAAAATTTATTAAAGAAAAAGCAAGTCTCTCTGCTGTCTTTTCACCAATACCAGGTAAATCTTTAAAACAATCAATAATATTTTTTATACTATTAGGATACATTTTACATCAAACCATTTAACATATTACTATATTTACCAATTTTTTCTTTTTTATCTTTTTCCATATTTTCAATAGCATTATTAACTGCTACTAAAATCATATCTTCTAACATTTCTTTATCATCTTGTTCTATACTATCAACATCTATATTAATAGAAATAAGTTTATTATTTCCTCCAACCACAGCTGTCACCAATTGTGATTTACCTTCATAAGTTTTACTTTCTAACTCATTTTGTGTCTTTTCAATATCTCTTTGCATTTTTTTAGCCTGCATCATTATAGCTTGCATATTCATATTTATCGTTCTCCTTTATTATTTATATTCTATAATACTATCTCCTACTAAATCAATCAAATCATCAATAGAAGATTTTTCTCTCTTATTGTTAGCATTATTTTCTAGTTCTTTAACATTATATTTAATTCCTTTTTTTAAATCATCAATATATTTATTTTTAATACCTTTCCATCTATCGTTATCAACGGCAACAACATAAACCTTAGTATTAAAAATTTTTTCTAATAATTTTTCAGTAACCTCTAAATTACTATTAATTCTACTCGCTGTAGAAGGATAATTACAAGATAAAATCACATATTTACTTGCTCCAACCACTATATTAGAATCCTTAAGTAATCCTGAAACAACAGAAAACTCTTCATCATCAATATAATCATCTAAACTATTCCATTTTGATTTAAACTCTTCTAATACATTTTTTGAAGCCAAAGCCAAGGAATTATTAACTCTAAGTTCAACTTGATCATCAGAAATAGAACTATCTTTTATTTCCCGGGAAATATTTTCTCTATCTTGGGAAATATTTTCTCTATCTTGGGAAATATTTTCATTTTTTTCTTTAATTATTTCCCGGGAAATAATTTTTTCATTATTTACAGCTACTCTTCCAAATTTCAAATCAGAATATTTAAGAATTGAAATCATAAATATAATTGAACTATGATTAGAAATCTTTATAGAATTTTGTACACCATTAAGGCTTTCTATTAAATCATATAAATCTTTATCATTATATTTATCAGAAACCAATTTGATATAATCGTTTTTAGTAGAAATACTTGATAAAATATTAGCATTTTTATACAAAATAACATCTTTAAGAAAAATAAGCATTTCTTCAACAAATTTATTAATATCTTTTCCAGATTCATCTAAATAGTCAACAAACTCTATTAATTTGACCTTATTATTATTCTTAACGTCATCTAATAATGTATAAAGTTCTTCATACGAAACCGAACCATTAACCTTATAAACATCATCAATAGTAATATTATCATTAGAATATGCTACCAATTGATCTAAAAAGTTTATAGCATCCCTCATTCCACCATCTGATAATCTTGCTATTTCATATAACGCATCATCATCAATAGTAATATCTTCAAGATTAGAAATTTCTCTAAGTCTTTCCACTATTTTTTTATCATCAATTTTAGAAAATCTAAATTTTTGACATCTTGAAGCTATAGTTAATGGTATTTTATGAGGCTCAGTCGTAGCTAAAATAAATATAACATGACTAGGAGGTTCCTCCAAAGTCTTTAAAAGTGCATTAAATGCTTGTGTTGTAAGCATATGAACTTCATCTATTATATAGACCTTATATTTAGAATTACTAGGAACTAAATTAATTTTATCCCTTAATTCTCTGATTTCATCAACACCATTATTCGAAGCAGCATCTATTTCAACAATATCATTACTATTCAAATAATTAAGACAATTATAACATTTCCCACATGGGTTACCATCCACTAAATTTTCACAATTAACTAATCTTGCAATAATTTTAGCAATAGTAGTCTTTCCCGTTCCTCTAGGTCCACAAAAAAGATAAGCATGGGACACTTTTCCAGAAACAATAGCATTTTTAATAACAGTAACAACCTCTTCTTGTCCATAAACACTATTAAAATCAACAGGTCTATATTTTCTATACAAAGCTAAATATCCCATAAAATACCTCCTACATAAACATTATACCACATAAAACAAAGAAAACATCATTTTTTTCTCTTTTTTTTAAAAAAATCAGATAATATTTCAGAGCATTTATTGCTTTTAATATAATTCAAAGAAACATATGGCTCTACAGTTGTTTTATCGTACATTTGTATACCCTGCCTGGTAGTACCATAATAAATATTTTTAATTCTGCTCTCCATAATAGCTCCAATACACATCATACAAGGCTCTAAAGTAACATATAAAGAGCAGTCATCTAACCTCCAACTCCCAAATTTTCGACACGCTCTGCTGATAGCTACTAGCTCAGCATGCCTTATAGCATCATTTTTTTCCTCTTTTTCATTGTATCCACAGGCAATAAGCTCATCTCCTCGAAATATAGCACAACCAACAGGTATTTCATCCAAATTATAAGCAATTATAGCTTGCTCAAAAGCCACTTCTAATTTATCAACATCCATCATAACATCTTCTCCTCTATGTTCCACGTGGAACATAAAAAAATATTATCATAGTAATTATCAAATTTCAAAATATTATATTTTAAATTAAACAAAACATTTAAAAATCTCATGTTCCACGTGAAACATTGATTGTTTTTTTATAATTAAATTTATTATTAATAATCATTAACAACAAAAATATAATAATAAAAGAATATAATTCAAAAATTACAAAAAAATATAAATAGCTTTTTAAAATAAATAAAAATTGTTGATGAATTCATGTTCCACGTGAAACATTAAAATAATCATTTATCTAAAGCAAGTTATTATTAATTTCAAATATACAAAAAATAATAATTAAAACATATAAAAATAAAATACGTAATAATTTAATTTGAAAATTATATAGGAAAAAGCTGTTGATAATCTATGTTCCACGTGAAACATAGAATTTACTTTCAAATTTTATTTAATATTTAATACATAAAACATTTCTAATCAACATATTATTAAAAATTATTTCTATTAAATAATTTTTTTTATGGCTAATTTAATATATTTTTTACATATATTAATTAACTGTTGATAAGCTATGTTTCACGTGGAACATGAGTTATTATTTTATAATTAAATTTGTTATTAATAATCATTAATAAATAAAATACAATAATAAATATATATAATTCAAAAATCACATAACAAATATAAACGACTTTTAAAAATAAATAAAAAATTGTTGATAATTTCATGTTCCACGTGAAACATGAAATTTTTTAATAGATATTTTTAGAAATATGTTTGTTAAATATAAATAATAATTATTTCCAAAGATTAATTAAATTTATTTTTAATAATTAATTAATTGTTGATAATCAATGTTCCACGTGGAACATGAAGTTAGTTATCTAATTATTATGCTATGTTCCACGTGAAACATAGCATAATTTTAAATCTAATTTATCAACAGGCATAAAAAAAGATACACACACTAAATAAATGTTAAAGCTGCTGACTTCCGTCCCTGACTTGATTCCATCATTTAATGTTGTATCAACAAGTATTATATAACAATTCAAAAACATAGTCAATATAAGCAAATAGACATACATTTGTATGTCTATTTGCTTATGAACTATATATAATAAATAATTTTATAAAATTAATAATTGCTTAATTGTAATTAGAATTTAGTAATAAAAATTATTTCCCGGGAAATAAAATATAAAAATGAAGACACCAAGGCTTCATTTTTTACATTAAAGACTACAGACTTTAATGTACACTGAGAGATATAATATAGCTCGAAGTGAAAAAAAAGAAAGCTATTCACTTTCTTTTTCAATATTTTCACCATTAATATTATCATCACTAACTTCTTCTCTATCAACAATAGAAGTAGAACTAACAATACTATCTTCTTTTAAATTAATAAGTTTAACACCTTGAGTAACTCTACTCATAGTAGAAATCTTATCAACAGCCAATCTAATAATAATACCAGAATCAGTAATAATCATTAAGTCTTTACTATCATCAACAGTCTTAAATGACACAATAGAACCATTCTTTTCAGTAATATTAACAGTCTTAACACCTTTACCACCACGATTAGTAATTCTATATTCATCAACAGGTGTCTTCTTACCATAACCCTTTTCAGTAATAACAAGTACATACTCATTAGGTTCAACAATCTCCATACCAACAAGTATACCACCATCAAGATTAATACCTCTAACACCAGAAGCACTTCTACCCATAATTCTAACAGTACTTTCATTAAATCTAACCATTCTACCATTAGAAGAAGCCATTAATATCTCATCATTACCAGTAGTTTTCTTAACAGATACAAGTTCATCATTATCTTTTAAAGTAATAAACTTCTTACCATTAGTCCTAATACTATCAAATTCAGATATATCAGTCCTTTTAATTAAACCATTCTTAGTAGCAAAAACTAAACATTTGTATTCATCATCATTAGATATTTTCAATAAAGAAGTAACCTTTTCATCTTTATCTAAAGATAACAAATTAATAATAGGTAATCCCTTAGATTGTCTACTATATTCAGGAATTTCATAACCCTTAATTCTATATACTTTACCCATATTAGTAAACATAAGAATATAATCATGACTAGTAGCATTAATCAAATGCTCTACAAAATCCTCTTCATTAGTAGCCATACCTTTAACACCCATACCACCTCTATTTTGAGTTTTATAAGTATCAGCAGGTAATCTCTTAATATAACCCTTATTAGTTAAAGTAATAACAACATTCTCAACAGGAATTAAAGATTCATCTTCAATATAATCAATAGCAGTCATATCAATATGTGTTCTTCTCTCATCAGCATATTTATCTTTAATTTCAAGCATTTCAGTCTTAATAACTTCAAGAATCTTCTCTTCACTAGCTAATATTTCTTCTAATTCCTTAACTAATTTCTCAAGTTCAGCAATCTCTTCCTCAATCTTAGATTTTTCAAGTCCGGTAAGTCTCTTCAATCTCATATCAAGAATAGCTTGAGATTGAACCTCTGATAAAGCAAAATTAGACATAAGTCCAGCTTTAGCCTCATCGTCATCAGCAGACTCTCTAATAATCTTAATAACCCTATCAATATTATCAAGAGCAATCTTTAAACCATCTAATATATGTAATCTATCCTTATATCTCTTTAAATCAAATTGACATCTACGATAAATAACATGTTTCTGATGATCAATATACTTCTCAATAATCTCTCTTAAACCAAGTGTTCTAGGACTACCATCAACAAGCATTAAAAAATTAATACCATAAGAAGTTTGAAGCTGTGTATGCTTATATAAATTATTCAAAACAACGTTAGCATTAGCCTCTTTCTTAACATCAATAACAATCTTAATACCCTCTAAAGCCGATTCATCACTTAAATTAGAAATACCATCAATAACCTTATCTCTAACAAGTTCACCAATTCTTTGAATCAAAGCCTTCTTATTAACTTGATATGGAAGTTCTGTAATAACAATTCTGTGCTTATTATGAGTCTCTTCTACAGTAGCCATACCTCTAATAGTAATAGCTCCTCTACCGCTCTCGTACGCCCTTTTAATACCACTATTACCAAGAATAACACCAGCAGTAGGAAAATCAGGTCCCTTAATATACTGCATAAGTTCAGTAACAGTAATATCTGGATTATCAATATAAGCAACACATCCATCAATAACTTCACCCAAGTTATGTGGTGGAATATTAGTAGCCATACCAACAGCAATACCCATATTACCATTAACTAATATATTAGGAAATCTGCTAGGTAAAACAACAGGTTCCTTTCTCTGACCATCATAATTTTCCGAAAAATCAACAGTATCCTTATTTAAATCTCTTAAAAGTTCCATCGATATCTTAGCAAGTCTAGCTTCAGTATAACGACTAGCAGCAGCACCATCACCATCAATAGATCCAAAATTACCATGTCCATCAACAAGAGTATGTCGATAAGTAAAATCTTGTGCCATTCTTACCATAGATTCATAAATAGCAGAATCACCATGTGGATGATAATGACCCATAACAGCACCAACAGCATTAGCAGATTTCTGATATTTCTTATCAGGAGTCATACCCTCTTCATATAAAGTGTATAAAATTCTTCTATGAACAGGCTTAAGACCATCTCTAACATCAGGAAGAGCTCTTGCAACAATAACACTCATCGAATAATCAAGGAAAGACTTCCTCATTTCACCAACAATATTAACAGCTACTTTTCTATCTCTTTCATGATTATTATCCTCACCCATATCTTCTATATTTAAATTTTTATCTATATTCTTATCTTCCATCATAAACCTCCTATATATCCAAATTCTCTACAAATAGAGCATTATCTTCAATAAACTTTCTTCTAGGTTCAACTTCTTCACCCATAAGTAACTGGAATGTTTCATCAGCAAGAATAGCATCATCCAAAGTAACTTGTTTTAATATTCTCTTATCAATACCCATTGTTGTTTCTCTAAGTTCTTCTGGATTCATCTCTCCTAAACCTTTCATTCTACCAATTTCATACTTCGTATTAAGAGGTAAAGTAGCTAAATATTCATCTCTTTCTGTTTCATCAAGTACATATTTAATATTTTTACCATGTTTAATTGAATATAAAGGTGGTTGTGCAGCATATATATGTCCATTTTCTACTAATGGTTTAAAATATCTATAAAATAAAGTAAGTAATAATGTTCTAATATGTGCTCCATCAACATCAGCATCAGTCATAATAATTATCTTATAATATCTTAACTTAGATATATCAAATTCTTCTCCAATACCAGTGCCTAAAGCCGTAATCATAGTTCTAATCTCTTCATTAGCAAGAATTCTATCTAATCTAGCCTTCTCTACATTAAGTATTTTACCTCTAATAGGAAGAATAGCCTGCGTAATAGGATCTCTTCCCATCTTAGCACTACCAGCAGCAGAATCCCCCTCTACAATAAACATTTCTGATATAGTAGCATCTTTAGAAGAACAATCAGTAAGTTTACCCCAATAATTAGTAATTTCAAGTCCACCTTTTCTTCTAGTTAACTCTCTAGCTCTTCTAGCAGCAACTCTAGCCCTAGCAGCAGTCATTGACTTTTCTATTATAATTTTAGCATCATTAGGATGTTCCATTAAAAATCTCTCAAATGCCTTAGCAAATATACTAGCAGCTACTTTTCTAACTTCACTATTACCAAGTTTAGTCTTAGTTTGTCCCTCAAATTGAGGTTCAGGTACTTTAGCAGATATAATCATTGTTATACCTTCTCTAACATCATCACCGCTAAGAGGCTCATCATTATCTTTAAGTATTTTATTTGCCTTAGCATAATTATTAATAATTCTAGTTAGTGCAAGTTTAACACCATCTTCATGAGTTCCACCTTCAGGAGTAATAATATTATTAACAAAAGAGTAAACAGTAGCATTATATCCATCATTATATTGAAGAGCTACTTCTATTGAAATATCATTTTCCATTCCTTCAACATATACAATATCTTCATGGATAGGAGTCTTATTTTTATTTACATAAGCAACAAACTCTTTAATACCACCTTCATAAACAAAAGTATCAGATTCTCCTGTTCTATCATCCATAAGAATAATTCTAAGTCCTTTATTTAAGAAAGCAAGTTCCCTAGTTCTAGTTTTTAATGTTTCGTAATTAAAAGTAGTAGTCTCTTTAAATATTTCATCATCAGGCATAAAAGTTACTGTCGTACCGGTTCTATCTTCACTACATTCTCCTATTACCTTTAAAGGTTCTACAGTATGTCCACCATTAGCAAACTTAATATAGTGAACTTTTCCCTCTTTATAAACAGTTACTTCTACCCATTTACTAAGAGCATTAACTACAGATGCTCCAACACCATGTAATCCACCAGATACTTTGTAGCCACCACCACCAAATTTACCACCAGCATGTAATACTGTATATACCGTCTCAACCGTAGATAATCCTGTCTTAGGATGTACTTCAACAGGTATACCTCTACCATCATCTTTAACAGTAACAGAACCATCTTTATTAACAATTATTTCAATATCATCACAATATCCTGCTAAAGCCTCATCGATAGCATTATCTACTATTTCCCAAACTAAATGGTGTAATCCTTTCTCACTAGTACTACCTATATACATACCAGGTCTTTTTCTTACTGCTTCAAGTCCTTCTAATACTTGAATATCCGAAGCATCATAATGTTCATTACTATTCATTTTTTATCACCTTCCTGCATCAAATTATTTCCCGGGAAATAATTTTACCATTTTCTATTCTATAAACATTAGCTTTATTTCTCACATTTTTATCAATATTTTCAATATCTGTAGTAGTAACTATTGTTTGAATATCATTATCTAAATATTTAATCACCTTATTTCTCTTATCAATATCTAATTCACTAAATATATCATCCAAAAGTAAAATAGGTGTATCAGATAAAACATCCGTAAATAGTTTAACTTCTGCTAACTTAAGAGCAAGTACAGCACTCCTTATTTGCCCATTTGAACCATATAAAGATAAATTCTTCCCATTCAAATCAAAATAAAAATCATCTCTATTAGGTCCAATAAAAGTAATCTTATACTGAATTTCTCTTGATAAATTACTTTTAAGTTTATCTTTAAACATATCTTTATCTAAATTACTAACATTAGAAGTATATATCATCTTAAGTCCTTCTAACCCTGTAATAGAACTAAATATATCATCTATATATTTATTAACTAAGTCTACATATTTCCTTCTAAAATTATAAATAACTATTGATAAACCAATATATTTATCATTAAGAATATCTAAATAATTCATATCACTTTCTTTATTAATATTAATAATCTTCAAAAATTCATTTCTTTGGCGTAAAACTAAATTATAATTATTTAAATTTGCTAAATAAATCTTATTAATTTGACTAATTTGAATATTAAAGTATTTTCTTCTACAAGATGGACTATCTTTAAATATTCTAATACTATCACTACTAAAAAGAATAACATTCATCTTAGAAATATAGTCACTTAATTTTTTGATCTCTTTTTTATTTATCTTAACAACCTTACCATTCTCATTAATTAATAGTTCAAGTTCATCATAAGAACCATTATAATCAACAATTCCTTTAATCATTGAATATTTACTATTAAAATTAATAAGATTCTTATCACTAATAGATAAAAAAGACTTCGTAACAGCAAGTACATAAATAGATTCTAGTAAATTAGTTTTTCCCTGAGCATTATCTCCTATTATAATATTTAAATTATTATTAAGTTCTAATAAAATATCATCATAATTACGATAATTTTTTAAATAAATTTTTTGTAATTTCAATATAAAGTTATTTTCTTGCCCATATTTTCACCTTTACTAATCTCATGTACCCCTATACATATATAATTATACCATATTTCAATAAAAATTAAAAGAAAAAAAACATATTTTCTATGTATTTTTTCCTTATTTTTCAACGGTTTTTCTCATAATTCCATTTAGGTATTTTTCTATCTTTATACACTTAGTAATTTGATTATCAATCGTAGTATAAGGTACCTTAATATTCATCTCTTTACCATTATCAAAATATATTTTTGTACCATTACTTTCTTTAACATATCTAGTAATATTATTATAAGCAAGCCATATACATTTCTTAGAACTAGGAGTACATGTAGGAAAGAAAATAATCATATTATAAGAAGATACAATAATAGGAGTCTTAATATAATAATTAAAAATATCAATAACAAATTGCCTCTGAATATTATAAGAATTACCATAAAAATTACACCCATATTTAAGTAATTTAAGACAATCAATACTCAAATAAAAATCCTTATTCTTCTCCACAACATAAGTACCATATCCATTAGAAGTAAAGCACAAAACATCATCAGTAATAATATAATTTCTCATAAAATCCCCCTCTCCACATATAAAAATATGTACCATGTATTAAAGCATATAATCATGTCGAATTTTATCAAAATATGTCGTAAATTATCAAAAATTTTCCTTTTCTTAACATTTCTATCATCAAAATTACTGTTTTATCACAAAAAAAATAGATAAAAGAATCAAATCTCTTATCTATTCAACAAATATAAATCAAAATTAGCAAGTCTTAATAGGTAAAACAAGTTGTACCAAAGAATCATCTTCATTACTCTTAATAACAATAGGAGAACTATCATTATTCATACATAAAACAATCTTTTCTTTATTAAAACTCTTAATAGCATCTAACATAAACTTAGAACTAAACGAAATTTCAATATTCTTATCATTTTCTACATTGATTTTTTCCTCTACTTTACCAATTTCTGGACTATTTGAAGAAATCATAAGTTCATTACCTTTTAAAGATAACTTAATAGTATTCTTTTCTCTATCAGAAGTAAGTAAACTAGCTCTATCAATCATATTATATAAATCATTAAAAGAACATTCAAGTAATATATTAAAATTCTTAGGAATAATATCACTAGTAGTAGGATAAGTACCAGAAAGTAATCTAGATAAAAATACAATATTACCATATTTAAATAAAACTTTATTACTAAATAAATGTAATTCTAAAGAATCTTCATCATTATCAAGCATTTTAGTAAGTTCTACTAAGTTTTTACCAGGAATAACAATATTAATATCACTTTCATCAACTTTATCAATAGCTACTAATTTTCTAGCAAGTCTATATGAATCAGTAGCAATAACATCTAATTCACCATTATTAATTCTAAAATTAATACCAGTAAGAAGTGGTCTAGTTTCACTTTGTGAAATAGCAAATACTGTTTGATTAATAATATCCTTAAATATCCCATTATTAATAACAATAGGTTCCTTAGTTTCATCTAAATCTAAATTAGGAAATTCATTAGGATTAATACCATTCAAATTAAATTCTGTATTATCTGTACTAACAATCATCTTATATCCATCAATAACTTCAATAGATATATCTGTATTAGGAAGTTTTCTTATTATCTCAACAATATACTTACCTCCTATTACTATACTACCAGTTTCTTCTAAACTTGTTAACTTATTCTTTGGTATAAAAGATCTAATAGAAACATCAGTATCACTTGCATATAAATATAATCCATCATCCTTTAAATCAAACTTAATACCTGTTAATATAGGAATTAAGTTTTTAGTAGATATTGCTCTTGCTGTATTATTCAAACTTTCTAATAATATTTCTTTCTTTACGACTAATTTCATTTTTATCATCCTCTTTCTTTTATTATTTATTATATTATTATTATTATGCTGTGGATATTGTGGATAACTCACATATATCCTTGTTTTATATACCTTTACTTATCCACAATACTTGTTGATAACTTTAAACTTATCCACTATCAACAGCTATATTCTCTTTTTTAACTCCTCAATTACTGTTTGTAACTGATAATTTGTCTCCAAATCTTTCTCTATTTTTTGATATGCACTTATTATAGTTGAGTGGTCTCTACCTCCAAAGTAAGTTCCCATTTTTGGATACGATTCATTTGTCATTATTCTACACAAGTATATAGCTATTTGCCGCTGATAATTTATATCTTTACTCCTTTTTTTACCTTTTAAATCTTCAATATCTATCTTAAAGTACTCACAGACAATCCTTTGAATCCTATGAATATCATTTTTATATACACTACGTTCACTAATTTTATCTTTTAAAGCTTCAATAGCAATATCCAAAGTAACAACTCCATGGTTCATCATCAGTGCATAAGCAAAAACCCTTGTAATTGCTCCTTCTAACTGTCTAACATCAGAATCATTAATATTAGCGATATATTCAATAACTTCAATTGGAATATCTTCCGCTGCTTCCTGATGTACTATCTTCCTTTTAATAATATCTACTCTCAGTCCAAAATCAGGTGGAGTAATATTAGCAGTAAGACCCCAATTAAATCTTGTAATAAGCCTATTTTCTAACATCTTCAAATCATCAACAGACCTGTCGGAAGCTATAATAATTTGTTTATTTGAGTCATGTAACTGATTAAAAGTATGAAAAAATTCTTCTTGCCCCTTAGTAGCGGATCCCAAAAATTGAATATCATCAATAATTAAAACGTCAATATTTCTATACTTATTCTTAAAAGAATCAATCTTATCAAAAGTATTCTTCTCATTATTTCTAACTGCTGCTATATAATCATTAACAAATTGTTCACTTGACACATACAAAACCTTTTTATTAGTATTTTGAATAATATAATTACCAATAGCATGCATTAAATGTGTTTTACCAAGTCCACTTTTACCATATAAAAATAAAGGATTATATGCTTTACCAGGTTTTTCCGCCACCGCTCTAGCAGCAGTAAAAGCAAACCTATTCGAGTTACCTACAATAAAACTATCAAAAGTATATTCGCTATTTAGATTAGCGGAAGCACTAGTTTGATGTGGAACTCCCATATTTTCATTAGAAGTACCAATAATAACCTCTTCATTATTATCACTAATTTCATTAATTTCGTTTTCCAAAATAAATTTAAAATTAAAATTTGTTCCCGTAATAGAATTAAAGGTTTCTTCAATATCATCAATATAATTTTCTTCTAAATGTTTTTTATGTAAAGCAAGTGGAACAATAATAGTGGCAGTACCACCATCTAACTTATATAATTTAGTATCCTTAAACCAAGTATCATAAGATAAAGGAGTAATACGTTCTTTAATTTTATCAAGAAATTCATTCCATAAATTATCCGTATTCATATCAAAACCTCCTTAATCAAATCTGCCATTAATCTTATTATATCTCAAAAAAAAATTTTGTCTAGATATTTTTTTTAATTAACAGGTAAAATAACAAGTTATCCACAACTTATCAACAATATAATACCATATAAAATAAGACTTTAAAAGACTTTTCCACAATTTTTGTCAATTTTTGTTGTCAACAGTCAACAGCTTTACTTTTCCACAGCCCTGTGGATATTGTGGATAAATAAAAAAAGCCTTGATTTATAAGGCTTTATTCTAGTTACTTTTCCACTGTATCATCCACTTGTCAAATATTTTAGCATTTGTACTCTGTGGTTCTGGATTAGGAAGCTGCATTTTTACAATAAGTGGAATCTTCATCATCTTACCAAATGCAACACAAGTACCAGATTGAAGTGATTTTTGTTTTTCAATAACATCACTACTAATATTAGGAACCATCTTTTCAATATACTCCAAATCACTAGGATGGTTAATCTTAAATATTAAGAAATTACTACATTGTGATAAAACAGTCTCAGATAGTTCAGTAGGTCTCTGTGTAATTAAGTCAAGACATATACCAAACTTTCTACCTTCCTTAGCAATTCTTTCAAATATATTGTATCCAAGAATATTAATATCATTATCCTTCTGAACATATCTATGAGCCTCCTCTAGCATAAGATGCATTGGCATACTACCTCTAGTAGGAAGTTTTTTAGCAAAGTTAAAGATAATTCTTGCATATACCTTAACAAGAGCTTTAGCAAATCTATCATCTATATTTTCTAATACAAAATTAATAATTTGTGCTCTCTTATTATTACCAACTAATATTAAATCAGATATAAATTCATTTACAGTAATAAACTTATCACATTCAAAATACTTTCTCATAGAACTATTAGCAATAGTATGTAATTTAACTTTTAAAGCAGTAGCTTCAGCATAAGATTTCTCATTAAGAAGAAGTCCTTCAGATATTAATGTAAAGTTAAGAGCTACTTCTAAATCGTCAATTGTAAAGAAAGTAGGTACATAATCTTCATTCCACGTAGTCTTATTATCTATAAATTTTTTAATATATTCAGTAATAAGAATTCTTTCTACAAATTGTCCCTGACTATCAATTTCAAAACATTTTCTAAAAGTTCTAGTATAACCAACACCAGGTACTTCAACATCTAAGTTAAGTTCAGGTGTATGACAATCAGTTAAAATAGAAAATATTTGGTCTCTAATTCTAGCAGATACTTGATTAGAATACATAACTGATACAATAGCGGATGCAATTAAATGGTTTTTATATCTATTAGATTCCTCATCATTTTTAGCAAATAAAGAAACATAAGCAAGCATCTTTTCAATAATCATAATTTGTGAATAATCAGTTACATCAAGTATATTAGCATAATCATCAACAGAAAGTAACCATAAAGGTAATTTAAGAATATTAACTCCCTTATCAGTATCAGTACTAAACATCTTATAATTAAAATTATAATTATAACTAGAAATACTACTAAAAGCACTATCATATTCATCAGTATTATTAAATATAAAAAGAATACTATTAAAAGGAATATAATTAGGCATAGTAAATAAATTTTGTACTAATCTAGCAACACCATAAGTTTTACCAGAACCAGTATTACCAAAAATAGCACTATGATTGCTCCACATATCATCAATATTAATTTTAATAGGGCTATCGTTATACAAAGGAGAAAGTCCTAGCATCATTGCAGTATTGTCATTATACCCAGTGAGTTCTGCTAATTCATCAGCATTAATAATTCTAATTTTAGAATTAATACTAGGTTTTCTAATAATACCATCATAAAATTTACTTCCATGAAATTCTCCTAAAAAACTAATTTTAGCCTCTCCGTTCATAATTTCTTCTACTTCACCTAATATTTTTTTATTATTTTCTTCGAAAACAACATTTAAGTTAAGTAAATCATCAGTAATAACATTATCAATTTTAACAATAGCATAATTTTTACTAATAGCAATAATTTCTTTAAACATAATCGCCCTTCTTTCTATTCTAAGTAAATTATACCAAATAAATATCAAAAAATAAATAACTTTTTAATAATTTTTTAGAGTAGTTCGCACTTTGTTGCTCACTATTTTTAAAGCCTCAAGTCTTTAAAAAATAATTTTAAGCCAAAATTGTCTTAAAATTAATATTTTTCTTCAAATATTTACAAAATATTAAATATATAGTATAATTTCATTAGTGGTGATTTCTGTGAAAAAAGAAGTAAAACAAAAAAAGAATAAAAAAAATATAAATAAAAATAAAAAAACAAAATATGAAGAAATAAAAAATAAAGTTAAAGATTTTATTTTAAAATATTATTATATATTAATTATATCATTACCTTTTATATTAATCGATATAATAACTAAAATATTGGGATACAAAATACATTTCTATGGAATATTTAGATTAGTACCATGTTTATTTACTCTCACATATATAATCCTAATGGTTGGAATATCCCTATTCTTAGAAAAAAAGAAAGGTAAGATAGTATATACAATCTTTTTTATATTAGCCTTTGCTTTATTTATAACTAACAATATCTACTATTCAATGACTAACACATTCTTTGATTTTAGTTTAATTATGTTAGCAGGAGAAGGCTCAGACTACTTTATGGATGCTATTTTAAATTGTAATATTTGGGTATATATATCAAGTGTAGTAATAATAATATCTTATATATTTGGATTAAAACAATTTAAAGAAAGAAAGAAAACAGACTTAAAAAAAATAATAAAAGTATTTTTCTTATTTTTAATTCTTCATTTAATAACTCCATTATTCTTAGGAAAACCAAATGATGCCTTAACATGGAGTACATGGAGAAATCCAAGAAATATATATATAAATTTCAATGATAACAATAAAAGTATGATGGTATCAGGAATATATGAATATAGTGTTAGAAATTTCTATATAACATTTATTAAAGCTAAAAAAACAGATAATGAAGAAGATATAACTTTTCTTAAAGAAGAATATAATAAAGAAGAAGAAAATTATCAAACAAATTATACTGGAAAATTTAAAGATAAAAATGTAATCTTTCTACAATTAGAGGGAACCGATAACTGGTTAATAACAAAAGAAGATACACCAACTCTATATAATATGATGAATAATTCTATTAACTTTACTAATCATTATTCATATTATAATGGCGGTGGATCAACCTTCAATTCAGAGTTTGCAGTAAATACAGGATTTATAACTCCTCTATCATATACCCAAAATGCTTATTCATTTAATAAAAATTCATTCCCATATTCATTAGCAAAATTATTAAAAAATGAAAATTATAGTGTTAATGCCTTCCATATGAATGATGGAGAATATTATTCAAGAGCAACAAATTATAAAAACTGGGGTTATGATAACTATTATGGTTTAAAAGAACTAGGAACATATAAAGATGATTCCTATACATTAGATAGAGAATTAATATTAAATGAAACATTTAAAGAAAAAATGTTTAGTGAAGAAAAATTTGCCGATTATATAATAACTTACTCAGGACACTTACCATTTACTACAGAAAAAGGTGTATGTAAAAAATTAGTAACTGAAGATATATTAAAAGAACAAGGATTAGAAGAACTTCCATCAGATTATGTTCTACCTACTATGAGTGAAGAAGATTGTGCTAGAAGACAAGCTAAAGAAACAGATTATATGGTTGAACTTCTAATAAATACACTAACTGAGAAGAATTTAATAGACAATACAGTAATAGTAGTATTCACTGACCATTATCTATATACCTTATCAGATCAAACAATATTAGATAAATATAAAGATACAAGTAATAATTTAATAAATCATACTCCATTCTTTATATGGGACAATGGAAATACTAAAAAGAAAGTAACATCTGTAACATCACAATTAAATATATTACCTACTATAATAAATCTATTAGGTTTAGAATACCATCCTAATTACTATATAGGAAAAGATGCTTTAAATGGTAGTTACAATGGCATAGTCTTCTTTAGTGATTATTCATGGTATGATGGAAATGTATATGTTGATGGCGGAGCAGTAACCAATAACAAATACATAGACCAAGTATCGTTAGAAGATAAAAATTATTATATAAACTACATTATAAGAAAAAACGATTTAACATTAAAATATAATTATTTCAAAAAGATATCTACTTCAAAAGATAAAGAAGTATAAAAAAAGCTCACTTTAATTTAGTGAACTTTTTCTTTTACATTAGTATCAATATCATCAATAGTAACTTTACTATCATGTGGTATAGGTTTCCATGTAACTTTCATAAATAATGCTGCATAAGTAGTATATCTACCAATAATATCAAATATTGGCCAAGTAATAGTATATAATACTTTTTTCTTAAAAGTCATCTTTTTAATATTTTTTCTTTCAATAATAAATACATAAACAGCTACCCACATGTTCTGTATATACATACCCATTCGATAGAATAATCTAAGCCAAATAGCAGTAATCATTCCAATAAATAAAGCATTAATACCAGGTTCTACAGAAATCTTAATTGAAAATAAATTTCTAAGACCTTTAGCCAAATAAGTACCACCACTAAGTAAATCAATATTATTAATACCATTGTTGTAGTAATAGCAACTTCCCATAATAAGAATAACAATAATCCATTTAGCTAAATTAAATACTGAAAAAGGTGTTAATTGAAGTAAAGTATCATAAGAAGCAAATCTATGTCTAATAGATTCAATAATACTAAGAATAATATCTTTAAAAGATTTATTATTCTTCTTAGTATTTTCTCTCCACTTAGTTTTAATAAATAATTTACCAAAGAAAATATTTAAAAATAAATAAGGACCACTTTCACAGAAGGCAAGTAAATGACCTTTTGACCATCTAAGTCTTTGTCTTAATGCAATCTTTAAGCTAGTAGGTTGTTCATCATAAAACATAGCCTCATCATTATAAGTAATTTGATATCCCTGTGCAACAGCATCTGCTGTAAGTGCTCTATCCTCAGTAAGAGAAGTATACTTCCACCCATCCTTTACTATCTCACTAGCAAATAAGAAACCAGTACCCTGTATATTAGTAGCTAGTCTAAGAACAGACCTAGCTCTATGATTACATCTTATCGATCTAATCCAGTGAATAGCATAAGTAGAAGCAATCCAGTTTTCATCAAAATTCTTCGTATTACGATAAGAAGTAATAATTTTTTCACCAGAATCAAAGGCATCATTCATCTTAGAAATATAATTTCCATTAAGAAGATTATCAGCATCAAAGATAAAGTATCCCTCAAAACTCATTCTACCATAATCTTCACCTATTTTTTCTAATAAATATTGAAGAGCAAATCCTTTAGTTTTATGTTCATTATCAAATCTTTCGTAGCAGATAGCCCCATGCTTTCTAGCAATCTCTGCAGTATTATCAGTACAATTATCCGCTACTACAAAAGTAGTAATAAGTTCTTTTGGATAATCTTGCTTATTAATACTATCAAGTAAGTTACCAATAACATTTTTTTCATTTCTCGCTGCTATCAATATAGCATATTTATGTTTATTTTTAGCAGGTTTAAACTTCCTAGTAAAAAAAACACCAATTAACCAATATAAAGTTTTATAAGCCATCATAATAACAAGAATCTTACCAATAATATTGTATACATTTTTCCAAGCAAGATAAGAATCTCCTATTGAATTAATAATATTTAAAAAATACATCACATACAACCTCACTTCAGAAATATTGTATCATACATTGACATTTAATACAATAAAAAAACTCCCTAATAAAAAATGTTTGAATAATTATGTTAAATATGATATTATATAACCGGTGATAATTATGCATGTAATAGGAGTAATAGCGGAATATAATCCTTTTCACAAAGGACATTTATATCAAATAAATAAAATAAAAGAAAAATATCCCAATAGTCTTTTAGTAGTGATCACTTCGTCTTCTTTTACACAAAGAGGAAATATCTCACTATTAAATAAATGGGATAAAACAAAAATAGCTTTAGAAAATAATGTTGATTTAGTCGTAGAACTACCATTTGTCTATTCAACTCAGTCTTCTGATCTTTTTGCAGAAGGTGCAATTAGTATTCTAAATGCCTTAAAAATAGATACTCTTGTTTTTGGTACAGAAAGAGATAATATTAGCGACTTAGAACTACTAGCAGATATTCAAATAAATAATATAGAGTATCAAGACAAAGTAAAAGAATATCTAAGTCAAGGATTAAACTATGCAACATCTACTAATAAAGCCCTTGAAGATTTAACTAGTATAAAAGTAGATACTCCAAATGACCTATTAGCCCTATCTTATATAAAACAAATAAAAAAACATAATTATTCAATAGAATATTTAAATATAAAAAGAACAACATCATATCACGGTTCAGAAGTCTTAAATAACATAACATCAGCATCAAATATCAGAAAACTATATCTATCAGATAATTGTATAGATAACCTAGTACCTTTTGATAAAAAATATCTTTATAAAATAGATATGAATAAGTATTATGACATACTAAAATACAAAATATTAGCAGAAGATACAAGTATCAGTAAATATCAAACAGTAGATGAAGGCATTGAATCAAGAATAATAAAAAGTATTTATATATCAAATAACTATGAAGAATTAATTCAAAATATCAAAACTAAAAGATATACTTATAATAAAATATCTAGAATGCTTCTTCATATACTCGTAGGCTTTACTAAAGAAGAAGCTAATAATATATCTATAGACTACATAAGAATATTAGGTTTTACTAGAAGTGGTCAAGAATATTTAAATAAAATGAAAAAAGAATTATCAATACCTTTAGTTATAGGCTATAAAAAAAATATATCTAAAGTATTAGATATAGAATTAAAGGCTACCAAAATATATGCCTTAGTTACAGATATGTCTCTTATTAAAAGAGAATATCAAATAAAACCAATAATTAAAGAAAATAATGACTAAAAATGTCTTTTATTTTCCCGCTAAATAGAGATTCAATAATCTCTTTTTTTTCATCATTATCCTTAGATAAAAGTAAACTAGATATTAAAGTAACTTTTTCTTTGTTACCATTCTTATATTTATCATATTTTTCTTTTACATTAATATATTTAGTATCTTCATCACTATCGATATCATTAATAGTAAATATATAAGCTTTAAATCTATTATTATTCTTATTATCATAAATATTAAGAATAATATTGTCTCCTAATACTTTATATTGAATATAGACATACTCTTCCTTTTTAATATCAAAATCATAACCAAAAATATCATTTACAAAGTCATTAAGTAACCCCTCATTCATTACATCAATTAAAGATAATCTAAATATTTCGTCATTCATAAAATTCACCACTTTTAAATTACCATATAGATAATAGTAAAGTCAATAAAAAAAATAAAATGTAACCAAATGGGTTACATTTTTAGTGTCAAATTATTGTAAAGTTTGGCACTTAGGACAATAATAAGTACCTCTACCACCAACTTTAATCTTTTCAATTTTCGTATTACAAATAGGACAATTATTTTTATCCTTACCATGAACAAATAATTCATTTTGAAATAAACCGTGAACTCCATCAACAGAACTATATGTTCTAATAGTAGTTCCTCCTTTTTCAATAGCGGCCTCTAAAACTTTTTTTGTATATTTAATTATATTTTCAGCTTCTTCTTTAGTAATTAAATTACATTTCTTCAAAGGATTAATTTTAGATAGAAATAAAATTTCATCAGCATATATATTACCAATACCAACGATTATATTTTGGTCAAGTAAAACGCTCTTAATAGGTAATTTCTTTTTCTTATATTTATCAAGTAAATATTCACTAGTAAGATTATCATCCCAAGGTTCAAGACCAAGCTTCACTAGTGGTCCTATCTTATTGATATCTTCTTTTTTTATAAGATACATTTTACCAAATTTTCTAGTATCCATATATCTAAGTTCGCTACCATCATCTAAGTCAAAAATAACATGTTCATGTTTATTAATATCATCATCTTTAGTCTTAAAAAAGTATTTACCTTCCATTCTAAGATGTGACAGAAGATAATAATCATCTAAATCAAACAGCAAGAATTTACCTCTTCTTTTAACATCATTAATACTTTGATTAGCAGTCTCTTTAATAAATTTCTCTTTACTGGGATATGCAATAATATTATCCCATAAAACTTTAGTTCTAATTATTTTTTTATTATTTAATCTTAACTTTAAAGATTCTTTAACAGTCTCTACCTCTGGTAATTCTGGCATATATATCACCTCTTTTATTACTTAAATTATTTCCCAAATTATTTCCCGGGAAATAATTTTACTTATTTAGCCTCATACCAATTATTTCCCAACTCTATATCTACATCAAGTGGTACCTTTAAATCAAATACATTAGTCATAGTATTATATACAATCTCTTTAACTTTATCAATTTCATCATCGTATACATTAAATATTAATTCGTCATGTACTTGAAGAAGCATCTTACTCTTAATATTTTCTTTTTCAAATATTTCATCAATTTCAATCATAGCTTTTTTCAAAATATCTGAAGCTGACCCTTGAACAGGAGTATTAAGAGCCATTCTTTCACCCATATTTCTAATCATATAATTAGTACTCTTTAATTCATCAATAACTCTTTTTCTATTCATAATAGTTTTAACATATCCATTCTTTTTAGCAGTTTCAATTTCTTTATCCATATAGTCTCTAACACCTGGATAAGTATCAAAATATTTATTAATAAATTCTTTAGCCTCTTTAACTGGAATACCTAAGTCTTCAGCTAAGCCATAACTACTAATACCATATAAAATACCAAAGTTAACAGCTTTAGCCTGCCTACGCATATTTTTAGTAACACCTTCTTGTGGTACTTTAAATATATCCATAGCGGTCTTAGTATGAATATCTATACCTTCATTAAAAGCATTTATTAAATCATTAACTCCTGATAAATGAGCAAATACTCTAAGTTCAATCTGTGAGTAGTCAGAAGATAAAATAACACTATTACTTTCTGGAATAAAAGCCTTTCTAATAAGTCTACCATACTCACTTCTCATCGGAATATTTTGTAAGTTAGGTTCAATTGAAGATAACCTACCAGTTCTTGTTAAAGTCTGTGTGTAAATAGTATGTATTTTACCATCCTCTCTAATACAGTTAATCATACCATCAATATAAGTAGAATAAAGTTTAGTAAGTGCTCTATATTCTAAGATACAATTAACAATAGGATAATCCACTAATTTTTTAAGAACATCAGCATCAGTAGTATATCCCCCACTTTTATTTTTCTTTCCATAAGGAAGATTAAGCTTTTCAAATAAAATTTCACCAAGTTGTTTAGGAGAATTAATATTAAATTCACATCCAGCATAATTATAAATATCCTTAGTAATAAGTTCTAATTTAATTTTAATTTCTTCTCCCATTTCTTTTAAAATATTTTTATCAACTCTAATACCTTCAATTTCCATCTTAGCAAGTACCTTTGCTAGAGGCATTTCAATATTTTCAAATAGATAAATAGTATCTTCTTCTTTCATCTTATTATATAGTTCTTTCTTTGAAGTATAAATAAATTTAGCTTTAAGAATAGCTCTCTTACTAGCTTCTTCATCACTTACTACTTCTTTCTTATCATAAATAGGAATATTAAAATTCATATTATTAGCAAGATAAGCAATATCATCTTTAGTTTCGTAGTTAAGTAAATAAGCACTAATCATAGTATCAAAACCAATCTTAGGTACTTTAATACCATATCTATTAAATATTACAATTAACTTCTTATAATCATAAGTAAATAAATTAAATTCAGTATTTAAAACATTATAATTATTTTTTAATATATCAAAAGGAATATAGTAGGCTAAATTATTATTATATAAAGAAATACCAAGTAATTCAGCATCATGATAATTACCAATAGTGGTATCTAACCAGATAGCGGTCTCTTCATTAATTTTAACTTCATTAATATCAGTAATAACTTTAAAGTTTATACTATTATGTTCTTCTTTCTTTTTATCTTCTTCAATTACATCATCCAATTTCTTAAGAAGAGAATAAAAACCTAATTCCTTATAAATATTAGTAAGTTCTTCAATATTACAATTTTTATATTTTAAATCATCAAAACTAACATCAAGAGGAACTTCTCTATATATCGTAACTAAATCTTTACTATAATAAGCATCATCTTTACCTTCAATAAGTTTAGTTTGTGTAGCACCTTTAATATTATTAATATTAGCATAAATATTTTCAATAGTAGTATATTCACTAACTAATTTAATAGCTCCTTTTTCTCCAATACCACGAACACCAGGAATGTTATCTGAAGCATCTCCCATTAAAGCCTTTAAATCTATCATATGAATAGGTTCAAAACCATATGTCTCATTAAAAGTTTTTCTATCCATCATAATATAATCTTTAGTTTTAAGTAATTTAACCGTTGTCTCATCACTAATTAACTGAAGTAAATCTTTATCACTACTTACAATTAAAGCCTCATATTCTGGATCTTTCTCACACCACATAGATACAGTACCAATAATATCATCTGCTTCATAACCGGCACATTCTAAATATTTAATTCCCATTGCTGCAAGTATTTTCTTAGCAATTGGAAATTGTACCTTTAAGTCATCAGGAGTTTCTTTTCTTCCATCTTTATATCTTTCATATTTTTCATGTCTAAAAGTCTTACCTATATCAAAAGCAACCATCATGTATTCTGGTTTTTCATCATTAACAATTTTATTAATCATATTAACAAAACTATATACTCCATTCGTAGGAAATCCATCTTTATTTCTCATTATATTACCTGTATAAAGAGTGGCATAATAGCTTCTAAATAAAAGATTATTACCATCTACTAAAACTATTTTTTTCATAATATCACCAAGTCTTTCTATATATAATTATACTAAAAAAAAGCCTTAAAATAAAGTCTTTCTATGTTATTTTATTTATTAGTTCGAATCTACGTTTCTCACTATCATTAAAGCCTAATGTCTTTAATGAAAAATATGAAGCCTATAAAAATAGTCTTCATATTTAACAATATTTTTAATTTAGGTATTATTTTATATAATATTTATTCATTAAAATAACAAAATACACTTTAAATAAAGACTACAGGCTTTATTTAACAGTGAGAGATTACAAGCTCGAACTGAAAAAAATATTTCCCAAATTATTTCCCGGGAAATATTTTCTAAAATAAACTAAGTTGACTAGTCTCAGGCATACCTTCAAATATACCCATCGTTCTCATCTTATCAATTAAAGTTTGAGATACCTTACATCTAGTTTGAAAATCCTCAATACTAATAAATGGAGCTCTCACAGCCTCTTTTTCAATATTCTTAGCAACAACATCACCAAGACCATCGATAGCTCTAAATGGAGGAATAATAGTCTTATCATCTTCTACTGTAAAGATAGAACCCTTACTTTTATATAAATTATAAGGAGCAACCTTAATACCTCTTGCAGCCATCTCTAAAGCAACCTTTAAAGATTCAGATATACCATTCTCTTTATTAGAAGCATCAAATCCCTTATTCTCAATTTCAATAATAGCATTCTTAATACTATCATATCCTCTAATCATAGCCTCAATATTAAAATCAGTAGCCTTAGTAGTATACCAACTAGCATAGAAGTATACAGGCATATGTACCTTATACCAAGCAATTCTAAAAGCACTAATAACATAAGCAGCAGCATGTGCTTTAGGGAACATGTACTTAATCTTATGACAACTATCAATAAACCAAGATTCAATACCAGCCTTTTCCATAGTCTCTTTATGCTTAGCCCAAGTTTCTGGATCTTTACTAGCCTTACCCTTACGTACAAATTCCATTATTTTAAATGCCTTAATAGGTTCAACACCATGATACATCAGATAAACCATTATATCATCACGACATCCAATAACATCTTTAAAAGGAACAATATTATTTTTAATAAGTTCTTGCGCATTACCAAGCCATACATCAGTACCATGAGATAATCCAGATATCTTAATAAGTTCCGCAAAAGTAGTAGGTTTAGTTTCCGCTACCATAGAAATAGTAAAGGGAGTACCAAACTCAGGAATACCAAGAGTACCAGTATCACACATAATCTGTTCATTAGTAACACCAAGTACTTTAGTAGAAGTAAATATACTCATAGTATCCTTATCATCAAGAGGAACCTTAAGAATATCCGTACCAGATAACTCTTGAATTAATCTAAGCTGCGTAGGATCAGAATGACCTAATATATCAAGTTTAAGTAAATCTTGGTCAATAGCATGATAATCAAAGTGTGTCGTTCTCCATGCGCTAGTAGGATCTTCAGCAGGAAATTGGAAAGGTGTAAAGTCAGATACATCCATATAATCAGGAACAACAACAATACCACCAGGATGCTGACCAGTTGTTCTCTTAACACCAGTACACCCCATCGCTAGTCTCTCAATTTCACAAGATCTCTTATTCATAATACCCTTATCTTCAAAGTATCCCTTAACAAAACCAAAGGCTGTTTTTTCCGCAACAGTACCAATCGTACCAGCCCGATAAACATTATCAACACCAAATAAAACTTTAGTATATTCATGAGCAGATGCTTGATTCAAATCCGAAAAGTTAAGATCAATATCAGGAACCTTATCAGCATTAAACCCAAGGAAAGTAGCAAAAGGCATATCTTGTCCATCTTTATACATATGCTCACCACAATTAGGACAAATCTTATCAGGCAAATCAAATCCACTAGAATAAGTAGCACCTAAATCATTACCGTTATCATCTTTAAAAATACTATTTTTACATTTAAGGCATCTATAATGAGCAGGAAGAGGATTAACCTCAGTAATACCCATCATCGTAGCTACAAATGAAGAACCAACACTACCTCTTGAACCAACCAAGAATCCTTCATCGTTAGAGTGTTTAACAAGTCTTTGAGCAATCAAGTAAATAGGATCAAATCCCCCACCAATAACACCACCTAGAGACTTTTTAATTTTTTTATCTAGTGCCTTATCAGTCATTTCACCATCTTCTTCACTCCAATGTTTTTTAACATAATCACTAACAAGCATCTTAACCTCATCAAATCCATTAACTAAAGTATTATGTAAATTTTCAAATAACTTAGAATCAAGTTCATCATCACTAATATTAGGATTATCCTCACTAATAATTTCTTTCCAGCATTTGTAGACAATATCACCATATAATTCCTTAGATATTCTCTCTTCAATATTATGAGGCAAATCATCACCATACCATTCTTTAGCCCTATCAAATACTAAATCAGTAACCACTCTAGGACAATCCAAATAAGACTTACCATCATCACTCTTAACTCTAGGTGAAAAAGGAATACCACCAGTATCAATAATAACCTCAATCTCATCTACCATATCAAGAACCTTATTAGTATTAGTAACAACAATATCATAAGCAAGTTCTTCTCCTAGAAAAGCAAAATCATTAAGCATTTCCTCAGTAGTTCTAAAGTGCTGTGAAGGAATACTCTTAATACTACTCTTAGCAAGAGGATGTCTACCACCACCAGGAACCTTCTGATTAACAATAATTTCTCTATATATCTTATCTTCTTTACTAAAATGATGAACATCCCCAGTAGCCACGATAAGCTTACCAGCCTCACGAGTAGCATTAATAATCTTCTTAATATGTTCCTTAATTTCATTAACATCTTTAAAATCACTAGTCTGAATCAAATGGTCATATACTTCCGGAGGCTGTACTTCAACATAATCATAGAAATTAATAATATTAGTAAGTTCTTCTCCCTCTTTACTTCTCCCCTCAATAAAAACTTCACTTTCGTAGCAGCCACTACCAATAATAAGACCTTCTCTAAGTTCATTAAGTTTACTTCTAAGTATTCTAGGAGTCTTATATAAATAAGTAGTATTAGCAAGAGAAATAATCTTAAATAGATTCTTAAGTCCTGTCTTATTAAGAGCAATAGCATTAAAATGATAAGTTCTACCAAATTTATATATTTCATCTTTTGGAATAAGTTTCTCTAAATCACTTATCTTCTCAAAGTTCTGTGTAAATAATTTACCAAGCATCTTGTAGAAGACTAAAGCAGTACCTTCAGCATCATAATCAGCTCTATGATGGGCGTCTTCATCCCAAGGAACATTATATCTTTTAACTAATGCAGATAAACTATGCCTAGAATACCCAGTATCTAACGCTCTAGATAACTCCAAAGTATCAATAACAGTACTATTAAATTCACCAAGATTATATTTTTTCATAGCACTAGAAATAAACGAAATATCAAACTTAGCATTATGAGCAACCATTGGATTATCTCCTGCCCATTCTAAGAATCTCTTTGTAACATTCTCTTCATTGTCTTTACCTTTTACCATATCATCAGTAATACAAGTAAGTTCTGTAATCTTATCAGGAATATGTCTTCCTGGATCAATTAATTCATCAAATCTATCAATAATAGCACCATCTTTAATTTTAACAGCACCTATTTCAATCATTTGATCAGCCCCACCAGCATTAAAACCAGTAGTCTCTGTATCAAAAACAACATAAGTAAGATCCTTAAGAATTCTATCATCAGGTCTAACAACAATATTAACAGTATCATCAACAACAGTAAGTTCAGTACCATATAATCCCTTAAAATGTTTACTAGGATCTTCTATCTTTTTATTATAACTTTTAATAATATCATAAGCAATAGGAAAAGCTTGACAACCACTATGATCGGTAATAGCAACTCCTCTGTAACCCATATCAATACACTTACTAACAAGTTCACAAGTATGTTTATTTAAATCAACATTAGTAATACCATCCATCTGACTCATCATTGTATGAGCATGAAGTTCAACTCTCTTAACAGGAGCATTATCTACTACCTTTTCTTTTTCAGGACTCTCTGTCTTATCAACATCTTTATATCTAGTAGTAAAAGTAAGTTCGTTAGAATACTTATCCATAGCTACTTTACCATAAAAGTTATACCAAGAACCAACCTTAAGTAAATCTTTAATTCTAGCATATTCATCATTATCTTTAGTAAACATCTTAACATAAATACTATCACTATTATCAGTAACCTTAAGAGTAATAATCTTATATCCACTCTTAGATTCAAACATATCCATACCAAATATCATCCCATTAATAGTAATATTATCTACTTCATACATTAAATCCTTAATAGGAGTAATACTAGTATCTCTCTTTGGTCTAAAGTATTTTTTTTCTTCTACTTTATCAGGAACACTTTCCTTTATAGGAGACACCATACTAGGTATATTAACTATTTTATCTTTTTCAATTTGATTAAGAATATCATTCTCTTTATTCTCACATAGATTTAAAACAAAATTACCATTAAATCCATATCTATTAAGCATTTCATTCAAATATTCTTTCTTTTCAGTCATATAAGCAAGCTCTGCTTTATTATAAACATCAAATATATAATTATCATTATCAATATTTAACTTTCTATCAATAAAAGTCTTATATTTAATACTCTCATCACTAAATAAATCTATTAATCTATCAAAATAATCTTCTAAATATTCATTACTATTATTATTCGTAGTAATAACAACATTAATATCTTTAATAGTATTAAAAGTATTCATTATTTTATTACATAATTCATCATATATATATACAGGTAAAACTTTATCATTACTAATAATAAACTCCCATAAATTATTTTTCTCATACACTATAATCTTATCAATACTAGCATTCTCTAAATAATCTTTGTTCATGCCTATTTGATTAAGCAATCTTTCCATTTTATCCTGCATAATATCACCTAAACTTCCTAAATAATATTATACTAAAAAAAAGAAGTAAATTAAACATATTTACATTCTTTTTACAAACTTTTTTTACTTCAGAGCCTGTAGTCTCTTTCGTGTTATAGAAAGCCTAGGTCTTTCTATAATAATTTAGAGCCTTTCTAAAAAAGTCTCTAAATTAACCTATTTATAAATTATCAACAGATATTGTTGATACATAAAAAATCACCCATTTAACTATGAGTGATTTTCTTCTTCTAAATAATCTTTTATACCATTAGCGGATAAAGTAGCACATTTAATTCTTGATGGTTGACGACTAGTATCATCAAAAACAAGTAATTCTTTAAGTACATCTTTATCATATTCTTCTTCATTAATCATCTTAAGATAATTATCAATTAAATAAATACCTTCTTCCTTAGATTTACCTACTAGCATATTAGCTAAAATATTAGTAGAAGATATACTAATAACACAAGCTTCACCTTCAAAAGAAATATCTCTAATAATATTATCTTCTATCTTTAAATAAATATCTAAATTATCAATACAACTAACATTTCTTGTATTAATCTTAACATAATCTTTATTACTAGTATGTTTCATATTAGGATTCTGATAATTATCTAAAATAATACTCCTCTTTAAATTTCTATCCATTATAATATTTCCTTCCATATATTACTACTATTCTTAAGTACATTAATAAGTAAATCGATTTCTTCTTTATTATTATAGAAACTTAAACTAATTCTAACAGTATTGCTAATATTAAATACATTATCAAGAATTTTAGCACAATGATTACCTGCTCTAACACAAATATTATATTTATCTAAGTAAATAGCGGCATCTTGAGCAAATACTCCTTTAATATTAAATGCTACAATATTAGTATCAACATCTTTATTATATACTTCAATAAAGTCTAGTTTATTAAGTTCATTAATTAAGTATCTTCTAAGATCTTTTTCATATTTATTAATTTTATCCATACCTATATTATTTAAATATTTGATAGCAGCACTAAGACCTAATACTCCCTCTATATTAGGAGTACCTCCTTCTAGTCTAGTAGGAATTTCTCTAAGTTCAACATAACCATCTTTAGTAAATATGGCATTCATACCACCACCATAGTTCATAGGAGTAATCTTATCAAGTAAATCAAATTTAGCATATAAAACTCCAACTCCAGTAGGTCCATACATCTTATGCCCTGAAAAAGCCATAAAATCTATATCATCTTTTTGAACATCAATCTTCTTATGAGGAATACCCTGAGCAGCATCTACTACTACTAAAATATTATTATCATGGGCTATCTTACTAATTTCTTTAATAGGCCTTTCATCTCCTACAACATTAGTAACATAAGCAAGTGATACAACTTTAGTCTTATTAGTAATACTCTTTTTAAAATTATCAATAGTAACTTCATGATTTTCATTTAAAGGAATATATTTAACTTTGATACCAATTTCTTTTTGTAAAATAAACCACGGAAGAATATTTGAAGCATGTTCACTAAGTGTAATTAATACTTCATCATCTTTCTTAAGATAATTCTTAAAAAAGCCTGTAATTATCATATTCATTCCATTAGTAGTACCACTAGTAAAAACGATTTCTGAGTTTTCTTTAGCATTTATAAAATTTTTAATTTCTTCTCTTGTACTTTCATATAAATTATCAACAATAGCACTAGTTTTATAGTCTCCTCTATGTGCATTAGCAGTATATTCATCATAGTATTTACAAATAGCATCTCTAACACATTTAGGCTTTAAAGTAGTAGCACCATTATCAAAGTAAACAATATTATTAGAAAGCATTGCAAAATCATCTCTATGCATTTATTCACCTCCAATCGAATCTAAAATACTAAGTATTCTTTCCATATTTTCCATATCAGGATTAATATTAGAAAGTATCATACCTTTAATAATTAATTTAACAGAATCATTATATGATATACCTCTACTCATCAAATAGAATAAATCTTCTTCATTAATACTACCAATAGTAGAACTATGAATAGCGGTAACATCTTCTTCACTAATAAACATATTAGGATTAACTCTATTATCAGAATCACCTAAAGTAACAATCTTTGTACTTTGATTTAAGTAGCAGTCCTTAATACCATTATCAACATAACTATTAATATCAAAGTAATTAGAACTATTTTCTTTAGCTACAATTCTATTAAATACATCACTACTAGTATTATTATCTAAATGATAAACATTAATTTTATAAAAATTATCATTATTACTAATACTAGAAAAATTATATTTAATATTAGCTCCTTTTTTATTTAAACTAATATTAACTACTTCATTACATTTATTATTATAATAAAATTTACTTATTATTAAAGAAGAAGCCATATCTAAATTATACTTAATATTAAAATTAATATCATTATTATTAGAATATTCAAATAAATGAATACATTTATTATTATTAACGTTAATACATAAACTTACATTATTACAATCTATATAATCAATAAAATAATTACCATTATTATTAAAATTAATACTATTATCATTAATTTCTACATCATCACTAACAAATGGAATAATTTTATTGTTTACTACTTTTATTTTATTCATTATTAACCTCTTTAGTTATAACATTTTCCTTATTTAAATATTTATTGTATCCATTTTTTTCAATATCATTAGCAAGAGAATAGTCTCCTGTTTCAAGAATCTTACCTTTACTCATAACATGAACAAAATCAGGTTTTAAATATTCTAATATTTTAGGATGATGTGTAATAATTAAAATAGATGTATTAGGATTTTCTTCTTTATATTTTTTAATATTTTCTCCTACTATTCTTAAACTATCAACATCAAGACCAGAGTCTAATTCATCTAAAATAATAAACTTAGGAGTCAATAATTTAATTTGAAGTACTTCATTTTTCTTTTTTTCACCACCAGAAAAACCAACATTAAGACTTCTATGAATTAACTCTTTATTCATAGAAAGTTCTTCTGCACCTTTTTCACACTTCAAAATAAAGTCATATAAACCAATCCTTTTATTATTAACACTTCCAATAGCGGTTCTTAAAAAGTCTTGATTACTTACTCCTTCAATTTCCATAGGATACTGCATAGCAAGAAAAATACCTTTTTTAGCTCTTTCATCAGTAGATAGTACCATTAAATTATCTCCATTAAAAGTCATTTCACCATTAAGAACTTTATAATTAGGATCACCCATAATTACTCTTGATAAAGTTGATTTACCAACGCCATTAGGACCCATAATAGTATGTATTTCACCATCGTTAATAATTAAATTAAAATCCTTTAAAATAATCTTGTTATCAGTAGCTACTTCTAAGTTATTAATTTTAAGCATAATAATCCCTCATTTCACATATAATTATATCATATTTTTAAAAAATAAGGTAAATAAAAAGCATAAACTTAACATTTATGCTTTAATCTAGTAAATAATCTTTAATTCTTTTTCCACGTGAAGGATGTTTTAACTTTCTTAATGCTTTACCTTCAATTTGTCTAACACGTTCTCTTGTTACTCCAAACTTTTTACCGACATCTTCAAGAGTCATTGGATTTTTGCCACCAAGACCATATCTAAGTTTTATTACTTCTTGTTCACGTGGGTTTAAACTTTCAAGTATTTTATTAATGTCATCTCCAAGAGAGCTATTAAATACAATGCTTTCTGTTGATTCTGCTCTATCAGGAATAAAATCTCTAAAACTAGTATCCTCATCTTCTTTAACAGGAATATCATAAGATGTTGGTTCAACTGATACCATAATAGCATCTTCTATTTTTTCTGGAGTAGTATTAAGAATTTCTGCAATTTCCTCATTAGAAGGCTCCCTATTATACTTTTGCATAAAATCACGTTTAACAGCAAAAATTCTATTTATTAATTCAAGTAAATGGACTGGTATTCTAATAGCTCTTGCTTGATCTGCCATAGCTCTTGTAATAGATTGTCTAATCCACCAAGTAGCATAAGTAGAAAACTTATATCCCTTAGTGTAGTCAAATTTAGCAACCGTTTTCATGAGACCTATGTTACCTTCACTAACTCTATCTTCAATTGGAAAAGAAAAGTTTCTGTATTTTTTTGCTATCGAAACAACAAGTCTTAAGTTGCAATTATATATATATTCTCTATTATTACAATACATTAAAGCATATTCAATTTGCTTATCAAATAGATCATAATCATATCCTTTATTTGTAAGATTAATACCAAGCTTATTTTTAATTGTCTTTTTATCTGGAAGAATAATATTTTCTTTCTTTTTACCATTTATTTCTTCCCATATTTTAATATATTTTTGTATTAAAATTTTATCATCAGTACCTAAATATTTACTAAGTTTAGCTAATCTTTTTTTATCATTAATATTTTTTATAGAAGCTATCATAGTGGGAGCATCAACAAAATCTAAGTTATTATTTTCGTTAAAAGAAAATATACTAAATTTTTCTTTTAAGTCACTTAATAATTTAAAGATTCTTTTTTCTTCGTTTCTACTTAGTAGAGGATATTGTCCAATATCCTTTAAATATAATTGAAAAGCATCATTATATTGAACGTCAAAATCTTCATTTTTATCATCTATACTTAAACTATTATCATCAATAATATTATAGAAAAATTCATATTTTTTCTTCAAATAACTAGGATTCTTGGTTTGTAATAATAATTCAGTAAAATAGTTTTCAATATTTTCATATCCATATTTATCAATTAATAAAAAACAATCATCATTACTCAAATCCATATTTTCCAAATCAGCTGAAATAAAATAAGGATAATATAAATTAAGCAATTTTTCTTTTTCTACTTCATCAGCAGCATTATATAGTTCATTAAATACTTCTTTTACTCTATCAATACCAAAATTATTAACAAGTATATTATAAGAATTTAGGTCAAACAATTTAAAACTTTTAATTTTTTCAACAATAATCTTATTACTACTATTCATAAAATAAACCTCCTCTTTAATTGAGTAAATATTTTAACATATAAATAAAAAAAAGTCAAACAAACGTTAATAAATAATTATTTATTAACTTGTTTATACTTTTTAGTTAAATCATCCAATTCATTAATTAACTTATCAGCAGTTTCCCAATCTTTAAGTTTAGCTCCAGAAGCATACTTATGACCACCACCACCATATTTAGCAGCAGTATCATTAACATATGGACCAACAGATCTAATATTTGCCCTAATTAAGTTGCTTTTAATATCCTCAGATAGGAATATCCATACAGTAATTTCATTAACAAATTTTAAATCATTAATCATATTACCAGCAGCGGCACTATCAACACCATATTCTTTCATAAGCTTATCAGTTATTTTAATATATGCAACACCATTATCTGTTAAAGTAAGATTTTGATAAATATATCCTTCAAATCTAACTTCATTAATTGGCCTTTGATACAAGTAGCCATATAATCCAGTAAAATCAATATTAGTTTGTTCAAGTAATTTACTAACTAATTTAAATGTTTTAGGAGACGTATAGTCATGTAAGAATCTATCAGTGTCACCAACAATTCCTAAATAAAGTTTTTCACCAACACTTTTACTTAAATTAATTTTATTAGCAAAAGCAAATTCAAGAATTAATTGGCAAGTACTACATGCGTTATCATCAATAATTTCAATATTAGCATACTTATCAATTATTGGATGATGATCAATTTTAATAACATATTCAAAATTATTAATATTTGCTCCATCAATTCTTTTAATATCTGGAGTATCTAGGACAATACACATTGCTTTACTAGTATTTAGATTATCAATCTTATCTTGACTTCCAAAAAACTTAAATCTACTAGCAGGATTACCAACTGTATAAACTTTTTTATCTGGAAAAAGTTCTAGAATAATATTTTTTAAAGCAAATTGAGAACCAAGAGCATCAGGATCTGCACCAATGTGTCTCGCAATTACAATAGTATCATATTTTTTTATTTGCTTAAATATTTGTTTATAAATATTCATAATATTATCCTATTAATCTATATGTGTCTCTAGCTATCATTAACTCTTCATCAGTAGGAACTATATAACATGGAATTTTAGAACCTTCTTTTGTAATTAATCTAAATTCTCCACGAATATCATTAGCTTCTTCATCTAGTGTAATACCAAGAGGAGCTAATTTATCAATAATTTGTTTTCTAGTCATAATAGAATTTTCTCCGATACCACCAGCAAAACAAATAGCATCAACATCTTGTAATTCACACCACAATTTAGCAATATATCCAACAACTCTATTAACAAATAGTTTTTGTGCTAGAATACATCTTTCATTACCTGCTTTAATTCCGTCCTCAACATCTCTTGAATCACTACTTACACCAGAAACGCCAAGTAAACCACTTTCTTTATTTAGTATATTTACAACTTCATCAAGACTTTTACCAGTTTCTCTCATGATATAAGGAATTAAAAATGCATCTATATCTCCACATCTAGTTCCCATAACAAGTCCTGAATTAGTGGAAAAGCCTAAACTAGTATCAAAACATTTACCATCTTTAATAGCAAAAATACTACTACCATTACCTAAGTGACAAGTAATTAAATTAATATCTTCCTTACCTAATTCTTTTTTCATAGTTTCAGTTAGATATTCATGACTTATACCATGAAAACCATATTTTCTAGCTCCATATTTCTTAGTCCATTCATAAGGAATAGCATAAGTATAAGATTCTTCTGGCATAGACTGTGGAAAACCAGTATCAAATACAGCTACATTAGGAGCCTCAGGAATATATTCTTGAAACGCTTCAATTCCCATTAAATTAGCGGGATTATGAAGTGGCGCAAGATGAAATAATTCACGAATAGTATCAGTAACATGCTTATTTATAATAGTACTATCAGCATATTTATCTCCACCATGAACTACTCTATGACCTACACCTTTAATTTCACTTAAATCTTTAACTATATTATAGTTAATTAATTCTTCTGTTAAAATTTTAACAGCATCTTCATGACTTTTTAAAGGTACCTCTTTCTTTATTTTTTCTCCATTAATTTTGATAGTATAAAAACTACCATCAATTCCAATTCTTTCAAATACTCCGCTGATAAGAACTTTTTCACTTGGCATATCAAAACCAGTGAATTTTAAAGAAGAACTACCAGCATTAATTGATAATATAATCATTAAAACACCTCTTTCCTTTTAGTATTATATCAAATTTTTTTCTATTTAGAAAGAAAAATCGTTAATAAATGTAAAAAAGATAGATTTTATATCACTTCTAATGGTTATAAATATCTATCTTTTATTAATAACTAACAATCATTTAATCCATATCATTCATAAGTACTGGAAGAATTTGTTTTTTTCTCGAAACAATACCTTTTAAAAATTCACCTTGTTTAATATTTTTAATACTAAATGATGATTCAAGTACATCCTTTGCTCTGTCACTAAATAATACATAAGTACCATTTTCTAATATATTAGTAATAAATAAACATACAAATAAGTAATTATTACTTTCACATACAGTATTAAGAAGACTAACATATTCATCTTTTTCACTCATTACTTCATCAATATCCATAGTAATAACTTGACCAAGTCCAATCTTAGAATTATCAATTGTATAAGTCTTATAATCTTTATATAGAACTTGTTCTCTAGTCATACCATCTAGTGAAGAACCAGCTTTAATCATTTTACTACCATATACTTTATAATCAACTTTAGCTAGTTTACCAAGTTCACTTACAGCTTCTTTATCAATATCTGTAGTAGTAGGACTAGTAAGAATCAAAGTATCAGATAAAATACCAGATAACATAAGGCCTGCCATAGATTTAGGAATAGCAATTCTATTTTCTTTATATAATTTATAAATAATTGTATTAGTACTACCAACAGGCATATTTCTAAAACTAATAGGCATATTAGTACCAATAGTCCCAATATTATGATGGTCAATAATTTCTAAGATATTAGCTTCCTCAAGTCCGATAGCGGATTGTTCATAAGAATTATGATCAACTAAAATAACATTCTTTTTACTTCTAAATCCAACATCAGAAAATCTTATAATACCATTACATTTTCCTCTTTTATTAAGTACAGGATAGTAACTATATCTAGTTTTGTTAGCTAATTTAATAAAATCATTAACATCATCATTTTCATTAACACATAAGATTTTCTCAGTATTAAGAATAGAAGTAACATTATTACATAAATTAAAAATCTTAGTAGTTTCCAAAGTATTATAACTAGTATAAATAATATTAACTTTATTTTTTTTAGCAATTTTTAAATGTTCTTCTTTCATTTTTCCATTACCAATAACCACAATAAGTTTAACTCCAGAATTAACAGCGTATTCTATAATACTATGTCTATCACCAACAATTAAAATATTGTTTTTATTTAAAGTAATTTCTTCCATAAAGGTAGTACTTTTATAAGATGCAACAAGTAGTTCACCTTCAATATCATCATCAAATCTAAGTATCTCAGTACCTTTGATAACTTCACAAATATTATCATAAGTAGCATCAACATAACTATAATTAAAAGCAAACTGATCTTTAGCAATATCTTTCATACTAAGAATACCAATCATATTTTTATCTTTATCAACAACAGGTATTTTACTAATACCAACTTTATTCATTCTAAAATAAGCTTCATATATAGAATCTTTCTCTTTAACAGTATAATTTTTAGTATATTTTAAATCTCTAAGTTTAATATTAACATCATTTAGAAAGATAGGCTCTGGCACATTAAAATAGTTAAGAGCAAATTTAGATTCTAAATTAATAGAACTAAGTACTGCTGGAATGGTATTCATTCCTAATTTATTTTTTAAATAAGATAGTGTAATAGCAGCAGTAACACTATCAGTATCGGGATTTCTATGCCCAAATATATAAACTTTTTCCATTATTAATCACCTCTAATAAATTTCCTTATTTTTTGTTTTATATTCATTAAATAACTCTAAACATTCATCATGATCAAGTTCTAAAAGTTCCAAAGTATTTGCGTCTTTATTTTCTAAATACCGATAAATAAAATCATCTCTAAAGCCAATATCTTCAGCATCTTTTAAATTAGTACCATAATAAACTTTTTTTATATTTGCCCATATAATAGCGGACAAACACATAGGACAAGGATAACCAGTAGCATATAAAATACAATTAGATAAATCATGTGTACCAAGTATTTTTCCTGCTTCTCTAATAGCCATAACTTCCGCATGAGCAGTTGCATCATGTAACTCTAATACTCTATTTGAAGCCACACTAATAATATTACCTTCACTATCAGTAATAACAGCTCCAAAAGGACCACCTTTATTTTCATTCATAGTTCTTCTTGCCTCTTTAATACCAAAATTCATAATATCTTTCATTATTATTCCTCATTTCTATGTTTAGTATGTAAGTATTTTAAAGAAATATCACTACCAACTTCTCCAAAAAAATTATCATATATATCTTTTATATCTGGATTCATTGAAGCACATCTAATTTTCATTCTTTTATCACTTTTATATAAAGCATTCATTCTTTTATTTTTTAAGTTTTTATTTAAAGGAAACACTCTAGGTTGACCTCCACCAGAGATGCAACCACCTTCACAAGTCATAACTTCAATAAAGTCATAATACACTTCTTTATTTTTAATTTTTTCAATTACTTTTCTAGCATCTCCAGTACCATTGATTATAGCTACCCTAATATAAGTACCATTAATTTTAACTACTGCCTCTTTAACATTTGAAGTTCCTCTAATAGACTTAAAATTAAGAAGCCTACCTTTAGGGTATCTTTTATAAAGAATGTGATATACCTCTCTTAAAGTAGCTTCCATAACTCCTCCAGAAGTACCAAAGATAATACCCCCACTACTTCCTTTACCGAGTAAACTATTATAACCACTATTTTTTAATTTTGCAAGGTTTATTTTTTCTTTTTTTAAATATTTAGCTAGTTCTCTAGTAGTAATAGCAAGATCAATATCGTTATATCTAAGTATTTCCATCTTTTTACTAGTACAAGGAACTATTACAATACTAATAATATCTTCTCTCTTAAGATTATTAATTTTACAAAAATAATTATTAATAACAGAACCCATCATTGATATAGGACTTTTACAAGTAGATAAGTTACCTAAATATTCAGGATAAAACATTTCACAAAATTTTACCCATGAAGGACAGCAACTAGTAAACATTGGTAAATTTTTACTTGTTTTAATTCTATTAACTAGTTCACTTGCTTCTTCCATAACAGTAAGATCTGCTCCAAAAGTAGTATCAAAAACATAATCAGCACCAATAGTTCTAAGAGCAGTAATCATTTTACCTTCTACATTAGTACCTAGTTTCATACCAAACTCTTCTCCTAAACTTACTCTAACAGCAGGAGCGGTTTGCATTACAATAACTTTATTACTATGTAAATATTCTTCTAATTTATCAGTTTCATCTTTTTCTGATAAACATTTATTTGGACAAGCTAAAGTACAACTACCACAATTTATACAAGGATAATCATCTTTACTAAATCCATATACTCCAACATTAAATTTGCAAATATTTTTACATATACTGCATTCATCACATTTATTTTTATCAAATGTAATTGAAGGATTATCTAAAGAAATATTTACTCTTTTATCACTAATATCTTTCATACTACCAACATCCTTATAATCTTATATAAACCATTATATCATTAAAATAGTATTTTTAAAACATAAAATTATTTTCTTTTTTATGTTCACTGTAAGCCATAAATGTCTTACTAGTGGTATAAGAAGCCAAAGTCTTCTTATACTGTATCATCCATACCTAATTTATATAAGCCATAACTATATATAAAAAACCTATCAACAATACCTGTTGATAGACTAAATTCTAGATAGTAGTTCCAAAGTCGTTATTAACGTAACTACTATCATATAATAAAAATATAATAGCAATAAAGATAATGATAATAATTGAAAAACAAAAATATGATCTAGCAAAATTTCTAAGGTTAATATTCTTAGTACCACCAAACGAAAATACTAGTAGTAGAATAAAACCTATAAAAGGAATAGAAAACAAAATTTCATATCCAAAATATCCCCACATAGATATAGGTTTATATTCATAAGGTAAATTCTTATCGTTCATATACATTTCCTCCTATAACAAAATAATAACATATAAAATATAAATATTCAATAAAAAATCTATCAACAATATCTGTTGATAGATAACTTATCTAAAAAAATAGATTTAGTAATTATTTTTTTCATATATTATCTTTTGATTTGTTATCAAAATAAAAAGAATTCAAAGACTGAATTCATAAATTTATTTTTTATCTAGTTTTATGTGTTACATCAATATCTTGATACATAGCTTGTTGCTCTTCTAGTAGTGCTCTTTTTGCTTTTTCTAATTCGGCTTTTAAAGCAAAATCTTTTGCTGATGTATCAATTGGTTGATTCATAACTCTAGCTCTTTCTTCCATTTGTCTTCTTGCCTTTGCTGCATCAGCTTCAAAAGCAAAGTCTTTTGCTGATGTATCAATTGGTGTTATATTATCATTTGTTTTATTATAAATAATATTTTTATCCTCCATAGTAATTCCTCCTAATAATATTATAACACACTTTTTAAATTTTAAGGCTGATTTTGGCAAAAAAACTTATCTAAAACTTATCTAAACGCCTTTTCAAGTTAAAATTACCTAAAAATTGTAAGTAGCAAAAAACTCGCAAGTCCTTTATTTATAATGCTTAGCGAGCTTACTTTCCACAGCAGTTCTTGTATTTCTTACCTGAGCCACATGAAGTTTAAAATCCTATATTATCAGTATTATTTGTACTTATAGTATTATCTGTATTTATTGTATTCTGGTATTAGGTATCATCTGTATTATTTGTATTTATTGTATTATTTGTACTATAAGTATTTTCTAATGTGGACAAATTGTGGACATTGTCCACATCCGTTCACTGCAATCATTCTACTATATAATAATAGAATAAACAAATATGCGATTAAATAAATTACACATTTGTAATTCGTATATATTATATAATATTAGATTTTTATAGTCAACGAATCCAAGTAAAATCAAAAATCAATTTTATATTCTATAATCTTATTTATTGTTTCTGATTTTGATATATTATCAAATATTTCTGTTGCATATTTTCTTGAATCTTCTGTACTAGATATATAAAAGTTTTCTGTTGTTTCAATATTCTTATGTCCAAGTAAATCAGCGACATCTCTTATCTCTACTCCATTATTTAATATTTTGGTAGCCTCTTAAATCATAAAATCTACATTTCTTTATACCTAACTCATTATGAATTATTTTAAATGGTATTCTAGTAATATCTGTTCCAAGATATAAACCGTTTTCTCTCATGAATATTAAATTTATTTTTTTAGAATCTTTATTACTTAATTCCTCTCTTACTATTCTATGTTCAACTACTTTACCAGACTGATTTTTAACATCTTCAACATTATAGTAAATATATCTTCTTCCATATATCTTTTTAAAATAATCTTGTTTCTTTTTATAATTTTGTAATGCTATCTTTAAGGTTTGACTTAAATGAATTTTTCTAGTTCCTGTTTCTGTTTTTGTAGTTCCAATATACCATCTACCTTTTCCATCTTTCGGTTTATCATAAACATTATGTTGTATATTTATAGTTTCTTTTTCAAAATCAATATCATCCCAAGTCAATCCACATACTTCTCCTGTTCTCATACCCGTATAGCAAGAAGTTAAAAAGACACAAGTAAATGTGTCATTATCATAAAATTATTAATAACGATAATTTAGATACTATTTGTAATGAATGTAAGACTGGTAGTAGAGGTTGCGTTCAATGTAAGAAAGAACTTATAAATAATATGACTGAATTTTTAAAAGATTATAGAGAAAAAAGAAGTTATTATGAAAATAATAGGGAAGAAGTAAAAAAAATACTACAAGAGGGTACAATTGCTGCTAAAAAACAAGCTGAAGAAACTATGAAAAAAGTTAGAGCAAGCATGAAATTAGATTACTTAGATAAGTAGTATTAATAAAAATCAAACTAATAAGGTTTGATTTTTAATTTGATTATTCAACATTTTTTAATGATTCAATCATATTTATTTTTTTTAAATTAAAATGTGTAACAATATTTACAATAATGGTAAATGTTGTTGTTATCAGTATTGAATAAATATAACTTATAGCAAAAACATTTCTATCAAACATTATATAATCTGGTTCACATGTTGATATAATAAAATGGCTTAAATAAGAACCAAATATTAATCCAATTATTATTCCTATTGTTGTTAATATAAATGTTTCACTGTTAATGTATTTATCAACTTCTTTTGGATAGAATCCTAGTACTTTTAATGTTGCTATTTCTCTTTTTCTTTCACTAATATTAATGTTTGATAAATTATATAATACAACAAAGGCAAGTGCAGTTGCTGCGATAATTAGAATTGCTACGATAGAATCTATTGATGATAACATGTCATTTATAGAATTTTTAATATCTTCGTTGTTAACTATTGCACTTACATATCCTTCGCTAATATATTTTGTATCAAACGATTCTTTTTCTTCGTTATTTATTTCTTTTAAATCTACTAAAAATGAATTAATATTATAATTATTAAATATATTATTGTATGTTTCTTTTGTTATATATATATATTGATTAATATAATTTTTTGTAATATAAGATACTTTTATTTCTTTATTATTATTTTCGTTATTTATTATTGCTAGTGTGTCTCCAATTTTAATATTTAATAGTTTTGATGTTTTTTCACTTATAATACAAGTATTATATGGAGGTTCTTCAATTTCTTTGCCATCATCTATATTAGATAAATATATTATGTTTTTTAATTCTTTAAAGTTATTTGGAGTAACTAAGGTTACATCTTGTTCTTTATTGTTATATTCTACTGTAATTGTTTGTGTATTAACTTCTGTAAATTTATTTATATCATTGTCATTAGTTATATAGTTTTTGATTAGGTTATAATCCTTATTTTCGTTAATTATTAAAGTTTTATCATATTTAAATATATTATTAAATTGATAATTAGTTACTTCTTTTATTGAATCTTTTAATCCGAAACCTGCTAATATTAATGCTGTACATCCAGCGATTCCAAAAATTGTAGTAAATACTCTTGCTTTATATCTAAAAATATTTCTAATTGTTATTTTTTCTGAAAATTTTATTTTTTTCCATATAAAGTTTATTTTTTCTATAAATATTTTTTTGCCACTTTTTGGATTTTTTGGTCTCATTAAATTAGCGGGTTTTTCTTTTAAGTTATGAATACAAACAAATATTGCTGTTCCACATATACAAAGTGTACATATTAGTAATCCTAATGCATTAAAACTACTATTAATTAAATATATGAATTTAGGTATAAAGAATAATTTTTTGTATATATTCCAAATTACATATGGTATTAAGTAAGAACCAATAAAAACACCAGATATACTTCCAATAATTGTTGCAAGTAAGGAATATATGATATATTTTAGTGTTATTTCAAAATTGTTATATCCTAATGATTTTAAAGTTCCGTTTTCTGTTCTATCTTCTTCAATCATTCTCATCATTGATATAAGACTTACTAATATTGATATTGCAAAAAATATTAAAGGAAAAATATTTCCTAGCTTTTTAATATTATCACTTGCATTTATAAGTTCTTTATATGATTCGTTATTTAATCTGTTTTGAATATACCATTTTGGTTTAATGAATTTGGTTTGATCAATGCTTATTCCATATTTTTTACTATTTTTTATAATATCCCCATATAATTCATTATATCTATCTTTTTCTTTTTCTGCTTTTATTTTTTCAATACTATTTGTTACTTCTTTGACAAGTGATTTATATTTATCGCTATTTGTTAATTCTTTTTTAGCATTTGATACATTTATATAAATATTTGAATACACTTCGTTTTTTATTTCATCTTCTATTAAATATGCATAGTAATCTATTTTTCCACTTCCAAGTGTTGTATTTGACTTTTCTGTTGAAAAATATAGTGGACTTATAATTGTGCCAACGATTTTATAATTTTTATTTTCAATATTTATGTTATCATTAATTTTTAAGTTATTATCATTTAATAATGATTTTTCTACTGCTATTTCATTGTTGTTATTGGGTAATTTTCCTTCTTCTAAATAAACTTTATTTATTTCATTATTTAGTGCAATTAATTTTAATACATATTTTTCGTTATTGGTATTTAAATAAACATCTTTTGTATATATTCCAATAGCTTTTTCCACATTATTTATTTTTGATATGTCTTTTAAATTTTCTTCTGTCATTCCTAGATTTGATGTAATTTCTATGTCGTAAACATTATTATTATCATAAAAATTATCTAATGTTTTTAGCATATCTGGACTACATGCTTGAATACCTGAATAAAATCCTACTCCTAATAGTGCCATAGATAATAAAGATAAAAATCTTTTATAATTAGCTTTTATTTTAATAAATATATGTTTTATTAGCATGCTTTTCATATTACCACTCAATATCCGCTATATTTTTTGGAGTTTTATTTATAATTATATCACTAACTGCGCCATTTTTAAATTTAATTATTTTGTCTGCCATTGGACTAATTGCTGAATTATGTGTAATAATGATAACAGTCATTTTTTCATTTCTACAGGTATCTTGTAGTAATTTTAATATTTGTTTTCCTGTTTTATAATCTAATGCTCCAGTTGGTTCATCACATAAAAGCAGCTTTGGATTTTTACATATTGCTCTTGCTATGGCTACTCTTTGTTGTTCTCCGCCTGAAAGTTGTGAAGGAAAATTATTTTTTCTCATTTTTAATCCTACTTTATTTAGTATTAAATTTGGGTCTAATGAGTCTTTACATAATTGAGTGGCAAGTTCAACATTTTCAAGTACATTCATATTTTGTATTAAATTATAAAATTGAAAAACAAATCCAATATCATTTCTTCTATATTTTATAAGATCTTTTTCTTTAAGTTTATCAATTCTAACTCCATCAACAATAACCTTTCCATTTGTTAGTGTGTCCATCCCTCCTAAAATGTTTAGACAAGTAGTTTTTCCTGCTCCTGAAGGTCCTAATATACATACTAGTTCGCCTTTTTCTATTTCAAATGTTGTGTCTTTTAAGGCTTTGATTTCTACTTCTCCCATTTTATAAATTTTATCTACATTTTTAAATTCTATGTAGGCCATATTATCATCTCCTTATAATAAGATAATTATAGTAATAATTGATTTAATCTTCTAAGTAAATTATATAGGATATAATATTAAAAATCAATGGTTATATAATAATTTTAATAATTTGTGTTTAAATTAATTTAAATGTATAGTTGTAAATGATGTGAGACCAAAAATCTAAAAAGTCTGCATAAGACATCTTTTCTTTTAATTGAGTTTTAGTTCCATTATAGTAAAAGTCATTATATGCTTTGGCACCCTCCTTAAATGCTTCCGACTTTGTTGGATAACCAGACTTTGTTATCCATTTTCTAGTTTCCTCAACTGTTGCAATTTCAAAACGGTATTCATATACCTTTCCACGTTTTCTAACGCTTACCATAATTATCTCTCCTTCACTAATTCATTTAGTGAACGAAAAAATGCCAACATTTACGAATGCTGACATTTATATAACTTTGTCCACAATATATGTCCACGTAGATAATCCCTTAATTTATATAGGTTTTATCAATTCTTGTTCACAAATTTATATTTATGTGGACAAGATGTGGACATTTTGTCATCTGTGGACAATTTCTTTAATTCTTTATTTTTTACAAACCCTTATTTTATAAGGTATTGCGAATTATTTTCCACAACAGTTCTTATACTTCTTTCCACTTCCACATGAACTATTTTTTCTAGTATTTATAGTATTTATTATATTATCATAACTATTGTTATTTCTTTATTTACTAGACTAATAACAGTTTTTATTTATGGTATTATTGGTACTATTAGTATTATCTTTTTTTGTGATTTACAAACAAATTACAAACATTGTTTGCATTTGCTTAATCACATTATATAATAATAAACATTAATAGTAAAATGTACAAAACATAAATTTGCAGTTTTGATATAAAACAATGTGGTTCATCTTCATTTAACTAATATTATTATACACCTTTTTCAAAGAAAAAACAATGCTATACCTCGTATTTGATTATTTTATTTATAACATCAGAGTTCATAACATTGTCAAAAATAACAGTTGCTTCTTTTCTTGAATCATTAGTGCTTGATATGTAATAGTTTTCAGTGGTTTCAACATTGTTGTGTCCTAATATATCAGCAACATCTCGTAATTCTGTTCCATTCTTTAATATCGTTGTAGCATAACTTCCTCTTAAATCGTAAAATCTACATTTTGTTATTCCTAATTCATTATGTATAATTTTAAAAGGATAATTTATTAAATCAGTTCCAACATAAGTTCCATCTTCCTTAACAAAAACTAAATCAATTTTTTGGGAATTTATATCACTTAAACTACTTTTAACAATTCTTTGTTCAATTTTTTTACCATACTCGTTTACAACATCCTCTATATGATAATAAGTATAATTTAAACCACTTATTTTTTTTATATAGTCTTGCCTTTTCTTAAAATTTATTAGAGCATTATATAAAGTTTCACTCATATATATTTTTCTTTTACCTTTGAAAGTTTTTGTTGTGCCTATATACCATCTACCTTTTATATCTTTTGACTTATCATAGATACTATGTTTAACATCAATTATTTTATTTTCAAAATCAATATCATCCCAAGTTAATGCAAATACTTCTCCTGTTCTCATACCGGTAAAACAAGATGTTAAAAAGGCACAAGTAAATGGACTATTATCTTTAAATCTTTCAAGTATTCTTTCTATTTCTTCCTTTGAATATAAATGTTTAATATCTTCTTCATATTTATCCATCTTTGGTAATCTTAATTGTATAGCAGGATCATATTTTATAAGACCATATTTAGTACAAGCATCACGAAAAGATCCTTTTACTACTTTTAATATATTTTTAAAATATGATCTTGAAAAATCGTACTCCTCACATAAATTACTAATATATGTATTTAGTCCTACACTTGTTATAGTTGAAAGCTTATACATTCCAATTTTTGGCTTTATATATTTATTTATTAGTGATTTGTAAGATTGTATTGTATTATATTTAAGATTAACCTTACAATAATTTTCTAACCAATAATCTAAATAATCACTATAAGATATATTACATTCCTTAAAAGGTACACCAGCAGTTTTATATTCATTATATGCTTTATTACCTGCCTCAATGGCTTCTGACTTAGTTCTAAATCCTGATTTGTTTATATATTTTCTTTTACCATTAACAGGTGCAATAGCAAACTGATATTGATATACCTTCCCTCTTTTCTGTATATAGACATTACCCATTTATTACTTAATTTTTATAGATAAATCCAAATTATCAACATTTGATAAATTAGAAAAATCTTTTCCCTCATTTTCTTTTAAAAAGTTTTCTAATGAAGATTTTAAAACTTTAACACTACCCAACTTAATAGCTGGTAAGTATCCTTTTTCTATCAAACTATAAACATAATTAGGGCTAGTATGTAATATTTTTGCAACTTCTTTAACACTATAAATTAACATATTTTCCATTTTAAGCTCCTTTAATTTTTCTTCTTATTTTTTTAATTTTAACTTTTAAATCTTTTTTAACATAAGGCATATCAAGTAATTTAGTTTCATTAACAATATAATCTAATTGTTCCATTACTCCTTTTTTATCTTTTCCATCTAAATCAAAGACATATTTTTTTATTACTATAACCTTATATCTTTCCATTATTAACCTTTACTAACATTTCTTTATTGTTTATTTCAATTACATAATAGTATTTAGTAATATTATTTATATCTATATCCTTTAAATCAGAGTTAAATAACTCCCTTGCTTTATTCATAGCATCTTTCTTATTTTTAGCACTTACTACTATTTCATTTTCACTTACTTTTTTGAATTTTATATTATATTCTTTTTCTTTCATTTTTTATTTTTCCTTTCTTATTTATGTATTAGAATTATACTCACTCCCCTAATACAGGGACTTAACAAACGACTAATTGCTAATTAGTTCCATAGGAATTTCACCTCTCTGTGGTTCTCACAGAGTTGAGCCCATTGATTGAGTCTGTGGCTACTCAAAAGTATCATTATACTCATTACTTGTTATCGCAGTATTAAGAGCAACTTAATATTTATAGTCAAGTATTTACCGACAAGCGTACTTACTAATGTGCTAACCGTTTCCAGTTATAATGAGAATGTATTTGTTAAGTGATTAACCAAATTGTCAAAGATCAATTAGTTTCAAAAAATGAAACAAGTGAGAAAAGATAATATTTATCCCTCTCACTTGTTTGGCACTTTATAAGCAAAAAGTGTAGTCTAAAAATTAAATTTTTTTGATATTTTTTCTATAGCAATATCAATTGAAAACTTAACTGCTCTTTTTGTACAATTTTCTTCACTAGCTATTTCCTCATAAGTTTTATTCTCAAAGAAATATTTTTGTATTCTTCTCTTTTGAATATCATTTAATTCGTTTATAGCACTTTTTAAGTCCTCACTTAATAATTTATTCTCTACTTCATCTTCAACTGAAATAGAGGCATTTATTGACTTGTGAAAAAGTGTTTCCTCATATACTTCATTTCTTTCAATATATTTTTTGATTTTATGAATTTGTGAAATATCTTCAAGTTCAAATCTATCAAATGCTTCATATACTTTCTCTGATACTTCTACTCTATGAATAATATTTTTAGTATCTTTAAACTCTACTATATAAGTATTTGTTTCTTCATCAATATCCAATGTATATGGATTATATTTATCTTTATTTCTATTTAAATGCTTTTGCATTTCTATCCTCCTATCAATTCAGTTTTTTTAAAATCTAAATTGATATGGAGGACCACGAATAAAATGATTAACTTTGATCAAACAAAAAAAGATGTCAAAAATATCCCGTTCGTGAATATCTTTGACATCCGTTTTTATTACAAAATCTATTTTTTTTACTGCAACAATTTCACAATATTGCCTCATAGCACCACCACTCTTTAAACAATGCTTAATTACTAATTTCATAAGCAATTAGAGGTGGTACTTCCTACTTTCCTGTATAACTTTCCTACTTATAACATAATTAAGATTGTACTTATATTTCTACATATTTTTCACACTTTCTAAAAAAATAAGCAGTAATAACCTTTGTCATTACTGCTTATAGATTTTCTTTTAATTTAACTTATTATTTAATTAGTTAATTTTAGTTTTTAATTCAGTTCCTGCTTTAAAACTAACTGACTTACTAGCTGCAATTTTAATTTTTTCCCCTGTTTGAGGATTTCTTCCTTCTCTTGCTGATCTTTCAGAAATCTTAAATACACCAAATCCTGAAACTGAAACTTTTTCACCTTTTGCTAATTCATCTTTAAATAAATCAAAAGTTGCATTAAAAACTTTTTCACAATCTGCTTTTGTTAATCCTGTTTTATTTGCTAAAACTTCTATCATTTCTGATTTTTTCATTCTATCTTACCTCCTAACCTACAATTTAATTATATCACAATAATTTAGTTTTCCTATTATTTTATAACAAGATTCATAAAAAAAGTATTAAAACAAATGAAATACTGTAATTTTGGTGTTATAATGGAATTGGCACATAAAAAAAGAATACTATTAGCATTCTTATCGTCTAGGTATTCGGTGATTAGTTACGGTTGGTCTTTCTATAAATAAATCTTCAATAGAAACACCAAGAGTATCAGCAATATGACCTATATAATCAATCCTCGTATTTCTTTTAGCATTTTCTAAACCAGAAACATAAGTAGGAGTTGTCCCAAGTTCATCGGCAAAATCTTCTTGTGACCAATTCTTCTTAATTCTAAAATAGACAATATTATTTGCTAGAATCTTACGAGCATGATTTTCATAATAATTTTTGCTCTTAATAATCATCACTTCCTTACTCTTAACTTACTACTATTGTAATAAGTTATGTAATATTTAACCATACCAACTATGTAGTAAGTTATGGCTAATATATTATATTACAAGGAAAAAAATTGACGAAATATGTGTGTGTAAGAAAGTAGGTAGATTAGAAAAAAGGAGCTAATAATTAATATGAAAACAAAAACTAATAATGAAGCAGTAAACGAAACAATCACTTTTTTTGATAAAAAAGTAAATAATGTAATAGATGTATTATACAATTATAGTCTATTAAATAATCTTCCAGAGTGCATAAAACTTGATAAGAATACACAAAAACAGATTATTGAAGATACAATTAACTATTATCTAACTAAAATTGAATCTTTGAATATGGACGATATAGAGAAGAAATATTATGATATTCAAGAGGTAACAGATTATTTTAGTTATTCATTTAACAAAAAACTAAAAGAAAAAGATAAACATATATTTAATGAAATTGAAGATAATGGAGAATGTATTGCTGATGATTTAATAAAAAAATTATTTATGAAAGATGATAGAAATATCAAAGCACCTGTCAAATATGATACATTAAAGCGATATTGTATATCAAATCTATTAAAAGACGAAGATGTTGATAAAGCATTTTTATGGATTATTTTAAAATTATCAGTTACATACAATTTTATGACAAATAAATTAACTGATTAAATTATGTAGTAGTATGCAGTAAATTAGCAGTAAAAAAATCCTACTTTCTAAACAAAAAAATTAAAGAGAGCAACAAAGCTCTCCCTTTTAGTATGCAGGTTTCCAATAACCGAATATTACTTTCCTATTTATATTTAATTTCTATTGATAATAAACTCAACGGCTACATTAAAAGATTTGTATTTTCCCTCTTCGTATTCATAATTAATTCCTTTTATGATTCTATAAGTACCTTTTGAAAGTTTACCATATTCATTTTCCCAATTAAGTTCAATTTCTTTGCTTTCTTTTGGCAATAGGTGAAATGCGGGTAAAGTAAAATTCAATTCCACATTTATTTTATGCCATTCTCCTTCTTTTTTAATTTCTATTTCATACGGATTTCCATATTGAAAACTTTTATCACTATTATTAATTAAAACTAAAGTTGCACCACTATTTGTTAATGTTCCATCTTTAATAGTCATTGTAACATCATTTTGTGAAATCTTTATATCAGACTTATCCCCAATATCAAATTCTTTTTTTGACTTTCCGCAACCAGTCATTACTAAAACCACACCTATACACACCAAAGCAATCAATATAATGTGTTTCATAATCTTTTTCCTCCATTTCACTTATTTTCAATACATAATGTATTATATTATTTTACTATAATTTTTACAGTTGAATAGAGATTCACTTAATTGTGAATCTCTGATATATTAATATCTATTTTGTAATCCAGGCAATACATTTAGATCAGAAAAATACATAAGATTGCCATTATCTATTCCACCGCTTAAAATACCAAGACCAATAGTTCTACCATTAGAATCTGTTCTAGAGATCATTACAACTCCTCCACTATCGCCTTTTCCTTGGTAAACATTAGACTTTATCATTTTTTATGAATTGTAGCCTTTACAGTAATCATATATTCAAAATGCACTGAACATTGATTTTAGTATGTTGTATTTTCCCATAAAAATATTGTTCTACTACTTCCATCTATGTATTTGTAATAGCCAACTAAAATACCTTTGTCTATATAATCCACTTCTCCTTTACCTTTATAGTACTTTCTAACATGAATTATAGGACTACTATTAAATATCTTAGCTTGTATAGAGTCTATTAATATTAAAGAAAACAAAATCACAATAATTATTACAATATATTTAATTGTTTTTCTCATTTTTATATTTAATACCTTCCAGATTGAATTTCTGCTTTCATATCATTTATACTTGTAAAGTACATTGTTCTTCCTATTCCTAATACCCCTTTATTTCCACCGCTTAATACGCCTAACGGAATAGAACCTCCTTCAGAATCTGTTCTAGGAACAAACACAGGAGCACCGCTATCTCCTTCGTCAGATTTAACATTAGTTTTCACTAATCCTTTTATAACTATATTTCCAGAATTTTCTTTATATGTAACAGTTTGGTTTATTCCTGTTACCTTACCAGAAGTATATTTTGTTTTTATTCCAGATTTTGCGACAGCCATATTTGAAACAATTGTAGGACAATAGTTAACAACTGCTAATGTTTTAATATTTCCACTAGGAAATTCCAATTTATTTGAAGTTGTATATTGACTATTTGTTGCAACAAAGCCATAATCATAATATCCATTATTCGTAAAATTTGAATATAAAACAGTACCTGACTGAACGGAAGAAGCGTTTCTAAGACAATGACCAGCCGTTACATATCCATATTGATTATTATACTTTGTTCTAAACCCCATAGAACATACTGCGACATGTGTAGAATCAATTTGTCTACCATATATTTCCCCACCAGAATTTATTGTTTTAGCATAAGATTTTGGTTGTTCAGCTTCAACATATTCAATAGCTGACATATTCATTTTTTTTCTAGAAATAGATAGTTTACTTTTAAAATTTTCTTGTTTTTTAATGCTAGCATCTTTCATTTCTACAACAACTTTATTGTTCATTATGTCAACATAACCACCAATTATGTTATCATGAATTTTATCAGTTGTTATATATTCAGAAACTGAATTGTTAATTTCATTTAATTCATTAAAAGAATTATTAACATATTCAATTTTAATTGCATTATCCATACTTATAATTTTATTATAAGTATCAAATTCTTCAGAATCAACTGATGGAATATTTTTTTCTACAATTTGAATTATTAATTTTGAAGCATCATCACTTATGTACATACCACCAAAGTAAGTTGGATATGTATCATTATATACATCTTTTATATTGTAGTAATCATTTATTGTTGTTTGAACTTCAGTAGCTAATGCTACTCTAGCCCAATTTCTCTCTAGATAATCTTCATTATTAAGAGATGAATCACTTGGTGTCAAACCTAATGCATTAACTGGTACAATAAAACCAGATAAAACAATAGCGACTAAACCCAAAAATATTAATATTTTATTTTTCATATTTTTTCCTTTCATATATATTTTTATATTTTTTACAACATACTACTATATTTTAATTTTTATGTATCATTTCTCCTCTCTTTTTATGTTTTAAACTACCATGGATTGTTAAAACATTAATTCTATATAAAATTTATATAAAATTTTAAATTTTATATAATTAGAAACTTATATCAACACCAGGCATAGCATCATATTTCTTTTTTACATTATCATTAAACTTAATGACTTTACCATATCCTAAATGTGAAATTGTATATTTTTTACTTTCTTCCAATGTAGCTGTCGTACTTGCATGTTGATAACTTCCATAAATTTTACCACTTCCACTTACCATAAAAGTTAATGAAAGTTCTAAACTACTACCATTTTTAACTTTAAAAGAACTACCAAATCCATTAGAAAAACTTTGTTTATAACTATCATAAGAAGCAGTCAATTTACCATTTGATACATACATCTGCTTAAATGTAAATTCCCCATTTAAAGAAACATTATCTAATCTTATAGCTATTACATCGTAACTTTTTATATTCGGTACATTTTTCCATGCTGCCATCAATGTAATATAATTACCATTTTTAACTATTCTAATAGTTTTAGCATTTGATGAAAAGTAAGAACCTCTTGTTATTGTCCCAGGATCGTAATATTCATTAATTTTAACTTCGTCTAAATCACTAGAAGTAATTATTTCGTATTCTTTTTGGCTAATTGTTTCAATATAATTTTCAGAATATATTTCACATAGTTTTTTATAAATGCTATTTTCTATAAATATACCACTTTGTGTTTTATGTAAAGCTGAATTCTCCTGTGCATACACAAATGTCGTTGAAATAGCATTGATTAATAAAATTGCAAATAGTATAATTAATTTCTTTTTCAAAATCTCACCTTTCCCTAAGTCGATTATAACATAGAATTTAAAAAAAGCACTCTACAAGTAGTAGAATGCTCATTTTAACCTATTTTTTATATAATTTATATACATTGCATAATCTTCGATAGAACTACATTTTTTTGTTTCACAATCTTTTTCTTTCAATATATTTAATTCTTTAGTTTCAATCATACCATCTTTGTTAATTTTTTCACATAATATTGAATCAGTAAAATAGTTATTATTTATCTTTACAAAATCATTATCTATATTTACTTCTATAATTAAATTCATTGTATCAATATTAAATCTCATAATGGCAGAACTATTTATCTTTTTTTCATAATATCCATCTATATTTTCAAATCCTAATAAAGATATTTTTTCATTTAAATCTATATTAGACAATTCATTTTTAGGATCAACAGCATAATTAATTTTTCTTGGAAAAATGTTATCGTTTATATATTTTCTCTCAACACTTATTGGTATAACATCTATTCTATCAGTGTTCTCATAACTTACTTCAAGATAAACTTTATTATTAATTAATTTATCTAAAAAATACTCGTCATAACTTCTACTTTCTTCAATATAATAATTTTCGTTTTTCCCACTAAAAACTTCATTTTTCTTACCACTTTTATCTTCATAATATAAACTTAATAACTTAATATTATCGTTATTAACTATTTTATTAAAATTTAGTATATTTATTTTATTAGTTATAACTATAGTTGAATTTAATTCATCAAAATTATTATCTTCTATAATTAGAGAATAAACAGATATAGAATTTTTAATATAAATGAAATATATTAATATTAGGCTAATAATTACAAATAACAGGAACGAGATTATAATAATTAAAATATTTTTTCTATATTTATTGTAATTATTTTTATATTGATTAGCAAAATTTTCTCGAATTTCTGTTTCATTTGCTTTACCTCTTAATTCTCCATACATTAATTCTTCTACACTAATTTCAAATATTTCTGCTAACTTATTTATAATATTAGGATTATTTGGAAAAGAGATACCTCGTTCCCATTTTGAAATATTTTTATCTGTATATCCTATTAAATCTCCTAAATCTCTTTGAGTTAAATTTTTTCCTTTACGAAGTTCAGATAATAATTTTCCTCTTTTATCATCATTACTCATTTTATAACCTCCTATAATTCACCAGAATATATTTATTGTCAAATAATATTTTCTCGTTTATTTTTTATATCATCAAAAATACTTAATTCACATTATGTATAATATACTAATATTAATTTTTCTAAGCAAATTTTACTAACAAATAAAATTTACTACTATATATCTATTATATCATACGAGTAATCTGAAATTATAAAATTTCGTATTAAAAATTAAAAAAATTAAGGAGAGCAAAGCTCTCCTTTTAATATGCTGGTGTGCCATAACCAAATATAACTTTGCTATTTATAGAATATTCTTTTTGTCTACAAGTATCATCAGTGGAATTACCTTCTATTGTATATACTTTTCCATTTTCTACTTTTTCAACTATTCCTACATGATTAACTTTTCCATCTACTTCCCAATCAAAAAATATTATATCTCCAGTCTTTGGAGTATATCCTTTTTCTTGCCACTGTCCCATTGCTTTAAACCAATCTATCCCAGTTTGGCAACCGGAAAATTTAGGAATAACACCTGCTTGTAGATATCCACTTTGATTTGCAACCCAACTGACAAAAACAGCACACCATTCTACTCTTTCTTTAAAACCATACCATCTCCAATATGGTTCTCCTCCAACATTACCTACTTGTGATAATGCTATTTGTACCATATCAGGACTACCAACTGGTGTCCCATATATTACAGATGACCACATACTTGCATATTCATCACTTAAAGCATTTTTAATTTGTTCTTTTTGCATAGGATTAAAAAAATACATATTCATCATTTCATCTACTGTCTTGTGAGTTATTTTAATATATAATACTTTTTTAGTTATTTTATCTTGTGGATTATCAAAACTTATTTCATAGCCCGTATTATTATTTTCATCTTTAACTTCATAACTAATAGTATTCATATCCCAAAAGATTCTTTTTAATTCTTGTTTTTTCTTATCATCCATAGTAATAACATCTGCTGAATTATTACCTTTTGTTACTTTAGCAGTATAAATAGCAAGAATATCTTTCCATTCTGCACGATCTGATTCTATTTTATAATCATCGTGGATATTACTGTTTTGTATCTCAACTATCCTATCAGCCATTTCTTTATTTATTTCTTTTACTACACTACTCATAGGAACAGTTCCTGTGCTTTCACTAGAAAAAAATATTCCTAACCAAGAAGTACAAATAAGACCAATTAAACAAATAATAACAACTATAATTATTGCAACCCAACCACCAGCAAGTAGTAAAGAGATTAGTGCTTTTGTTCCAGCAATAATTCCTTTTACCATTGATACAGTTGCTTTAAATGCTGTTTTAATTCCTTTATAAGTTGTTTTAGCAGTTTTAACAGCTAACATTTTTGCTCTTTCAGTTGTTTTAACAGTTTGTTTAACAACTTTTGGAGTATCTTTAACAATCTTTTTACTTGTTTTAATCTTCTTCTTAACTTCTTTAATATTCTTTTTTTCAGTTAGTTTAGATTTTATAGTTTTAATCTTATTTTTTGTCTTAATAAAATTATCTTTTGTATCTCTTACTGCCTCATTACCTCTTGTTTTAATTTTATTAGAATTATATACTGCAAGTTTTCCACCAGCACTTAATCTATTAACTGCATACTCATTTGCATTATTTTCATTAGTATTACCATAACTATTCTCCCCTCGTTCTTTAATACTAACTATGTTAGACTTTGCTTTATCTGTTGCTATTTTACCTTTATCAAGAGTTTTTATTGTTCCTTTTATTTTTTCTTTCTTTTTAATTTCTTTCATACTAATCGCCCGGTTTAGTAGTCATTAGTTTATATAATTTTGTATTCTTTGGAAATTTATTAACAAAAGGAACAAGACTACTACCATATCTAATAAGTCCACAGCCAATATCTGAATTGGTTATATAAGACATTTGTAATTTAGAAATATTAAGTAATTCCCCTAACTCTTTTCTATCAGCTGATGCTTGGTTTAACATTACTATAAACTCACTATTAGATAACATTGTAGTAGCATCTACTGATGCTAGTAAATATTGAACATTTTGTGTTATTGCTGTTGGATAAGCATTTCTTTTTCTAAATTGCCTCCAAGCACTATTAAAGAATGTTGCTGAATATTCATTTTCAAATAATACATGAATCTCATCTATAAATATATGAGTTCTTTTACCTTTCTTAAAGTTATCTGATACCCTATTTATCATTGCATCTGTTATAACTAAAAGCCCCATAGTTTTTAATTGTTTACCAAGTTTATAAATATCATAACTTACTATTCTACTACTAATATTTACATTAGTTTCATGAGCAAACACATCTAAACTACCATTAGTAAACATTTCAAGAGTTAAAGCAAGTGATCCTGCTTCCTTTTCTGGTTGTTCTAATAGTTTTTCTCTTAAAGTCATAAGAGTTGGAACAGCACCGGTTTTATGATATTCATCATATGTTAATTGAGTACATCTATCTATTATAGATTTTTCTTTTGGACCTAATCCTGTTTTGTCTAATTGTTCAAATAGTGAAAGTACAAACTCTGATTTATCAATAACAGGATTAAGTCCATCTCCATATCCCTCAACCATATCCATAGGATTTATATGGTCTTTGCTACTTGCTGATACTTCTATTACTTCCCCACCAAGTGCTTTGACAAGTGCTGAATACTCTCCCTCTGGATCACAAATCATAATATCATCAGCAGTTGATAAAGCTAAAAACACTATTAGTTCTTTTGCACTAAAACTTTTACCACTTCCAGGTACTCCAAGCAAAAATGATGATTGATTTTGTAGATTTTCTTTATTTACCATTATTAAATTATGACTAATAGCATTTTCACCATAATATATTCCACCTTTATCCATAATCTCTTGCACTCTAAAAGGCATTAAAGCAGATAAACTTTCAGTTGTAAGAGTTCTTAATATTTTTACATTCCTAACTCCAATAGGAAGTGCTGTATTTAATCCATCCATTTGTTGATAAGTTAAAGGTGCTATCTGACATAAATGTTTTCTTCCTGTAATAAGTATTGTTTCTGTATCTGCATCCAATTTTTCTTTAGTATCTGCTGTTATAACCAAAGTTAAATTAGCAAACATCATTCTTTGATCTCTCGTTGTTAAGTCATCCAAAAATTCTTTACTTTCTTTTCGTTGTTGTTCTAAATCATATGGTATTACTGCACTAAAGTTATTATTAGCATTTTGTTTTCTTTGCCAATTAGTTATATTAGTTTCAACCCCAAGTAATCTATTTTCAACTTCTTTAACTGCCTCATCCGTAGGAATTGGTATAATATCAATACTCATCATCATATTAGAGTTCATATCTGTAAGTTCTGCTATCATAGAGTCTTTTATATAACTTGCATACTCTTTTAAGAATAAAACTCTACCATATTTTTTTCCCATTTCAAAATAATCTTTTTTAAATGAAAATCCATCTGGACATATATAATCTTTAAAGTTATGTCCTTTTTTTATAAAATCTTTTATGTCTAAATTATAATTTACTTCTTCTCCAATTCTATAAAAATCATGTATTATTCTTAATTTTTCTCTAGCATCAAGTTCTATACATTTACTTCCTAGTTTTGCTAAATGAGATACAATATCTGTTGATACTCTCCTAAAATAATTTCTAGCATCTTCTATACTTTTTTTAAACACTGATATAGTTAAATATATTTCTCTTACCATTCCATTACTATTTACTGCTTTATCAAGTAGCATTTGATTATATTCTTGTCTATAAATATCTAATCCATCTTCTTTAAATGGTAATAATATTTCTTTTTCAAAATCTTTTTTATTTATTCTTCTTAAAGCAATAGTTATTTTAGTTGTTGCTCCACTATCAAAGGAATTAAGCAACTCCCCATATTCTAAAAACATTGCCTCTTTATCTTCTTTTGATGCTACTGCATAATTTATATCACTAAACTTAAATGTTTGTGAGTATTTGTTCTTGCCAACTAAAAATATTCCATCAGTCCATATTCTTTGAATTGGTATTACTTGTTGAATGGACTTCGGAATATTAAAGTTATCTTTTTCCTGTTTCTTTAAATTGTTGATTGATTTTATCATTTCTATTAAACTCCTCTCTTGCTTTATTTTCTATAATATTTTTAGTCATCTCATAATACATATCCTCAGATACAAACTTTAATTTTTTAGGTATAAGTATTTCTGATTTTATCCAAGTGATAATAAAATCTTCTAAATTCATACCATTGTATTTAAAAAAGCCAATACCTGCAAATGGTATGACTCCTATAATACATATCCAAGAAGTAATCTCTTTATTAAAAATAGGACTAAATATAAAATAAAGTCCTACTGCTACCAAACAACCACATATAGCACATATAAACTGTCTTATTGATAATCCAAAAAATAAATGTTCTGTATAATTTCTTATTTCTCTATTTATCTTTACTTCCAATTCTATCTTCCCCTTTCATCTTTATTTTTTTTAAAATTATGATTTAATTCTTTATTAGTAATAATTTCAAAACTATCAACACCATAAATTAAAGATAATGAACTTCCATTATCCCATTTCATTCCAATTTGTCCCTCATCATCTACATATTCAACAGTTCCACATGTCCCTCTTGGAACTGAATAATTATCATCCATATAATTTAATTTAATTCTTGTCCCCACAGGATATTTATTTTTAATCATTTCAATCTTTCCTCTGTTTTCCATATTTACCTACCTCTTTCCATATTTTTATTTAGTCTTGTATGATTATCATAAAAGGAAGATACATATTTTTTTATATCTTCCTTAATATTATTATATTCAATTTGAATATTGTTTTTTTCTTCCTCCGTTTTAGTATTAAGTGATTTTGTGAATATCTCATCTTCTTTATTTCTTAATTTTATAAACTCTTTATTTTTCCATAATAAATTAGCAAGATAATTTAATCTTCTTAAGGTATTATTACACCCACTTAATATTTCTACATTACCTTCCAATATTAGATTAGTAAGAAAATACTTTTCAAAATCTTCTTGTCCCTTTTCTTGATATAATCTAGTAAGTCCTTTATTTTCTTCTCTATCATAATTTTTAGGATTAACATTATTACTACACTGTCTTGTATAAACTTTATTATCTTTATAAACCATACTTTTAAACAATTCTCTACTCATATATTACCTCTCATAATCTTTATAGTTTTTAACATTATAGGTATCTATTATATAATCTTTAATATTTTTTCTTATATTATCATTTGATAATGATACTTGCTCTAAATAATCTCCATTTCTATAATCCTTATTGTTTTTATAAATCATAACTATACTTTCTTTAGGATTATCATAGTTATAATCATCTACTATACAAATATAATTACCAACTACATATATGTCTTTTGTTTTACCTATAAATTCTTCATATTCTTTCTTTATTGATTTTATATTATTTTTTAACCACTTTTCTAACATTTCATATGTAGAATATTTTGTATTTTGATATTCTTCACTTTTTATAAACTTTCTTGATAAATAATCACTAAAATCATAATTAACATCACATTCTGAATATATAGAGTCTTTATAAAAATTATTTAATAAATCATATCCTAAAACAAAGTTTAAGTATTGTATTTCACTTTCTTCGTTAAACGAATCTTTATCAACTATTACTTTGTTATCTCTTATCTCGTATTGCACGATTTATCACTCCTTTCTTTCTTAAAAAAAGTATCAGCAAGATTATGACCTGCTAATACTTTCTTAAAATCTTCCATAGCTTTGTCTATGTTTTTATTATAATAATAACCATAGCCCCAATTTATTTTATTGTTGTCAATTTTATAATTAAATGCAATTATATATTCAACATTTTCATTATAATGTTTTTCTACAAGAGCAATAGGAATATCATTTCTATATCCTACATCTATTAGAAATATACCATTATCTAATTTTCTATTCATTTAATTTATCTCTCCTTATCTTTATTTTTATTTCTTTCTATATTTCTATCATCATTAAATCTTGTTTCTAAATCTCCCCAACCAATTACTTTATATTCGTAATTATTAAGAGTAATAACATCTGCTAAATTGTATTTTTTTATTTCTTTTTTTAATTTAATAATATCTATTTCATTAAAAAAATTTTCGTAATAATCTTTCCACTCATCTTTTGTAATATGACACATTGTCGCAGATGATTCACAAACATTATCATAGATTTTTTGTAATAGTTTAGAACATTTAGATATCTTTGGTAATTCTAGATATTTATCAAAATCTTTATAAATTAAATCTTCTACATTTTCTATATCTTCATCATAACTAGCAATAATATATGCTTTAGCTTTTCCATTTTCATATAGAATTGCCCTAAACCTTAAATCTCCATAATCAGTTTCCCAATTTTCTAATACTTTTACATATTTATTTTTATAATATTTCATTATATTAGGTGTATTTAATCCTGTTTTCTTATCTAAATACTCTTTTGTAATATTTTTTTCCTTACAATATTGCAAGTATTCTTGAACTCCATTTTTATATTCAATGTCGTTAGGGTACAATTCATTTATTGAGTTCCAAATAGAATAATGAACATCATCGGTCATATATCCTATTTTTAATCCTTCTTCCAAATAATTATAAATATAGTAATCAAAGTTATAATCCCATTCTGGTACTTGTGTATAACCACCACTTTCCGTTTTAGTATATGGAGTAAACTCTATTGCATCATCATAATTATCACTTGCCAAAACATAAGTATCATTAGTTTTAGGGTTAAATAAAATATAATCAATATGTTTATTTTGATGTTCTATATTTTCTTTTAAAAATAATTCTATATCATTCTTTATTTTTAGTATTCTATAATTCATATTTATAACCCCATCATTTCTCTTACAACTCTATCACTCATCTTAATAGTTCCAACTAAAACTAACATATTAAAGATGAGTTCTCCAATATACTTCCACACCTGAGTAACTGCAGCTGCACTTGTATCAACAACAGGAGGACTAGATGCAAATAATGAGAAAATAATACAAGACAAAACTATTATTGCTCCCTCTAAACATACTGCTGTAAACGATTTTAAAAAACTCGCACATATTCTTTGTGTAGGTTCTCCTGCTACTGTTGATAAAGGTATTGGTGCAATAGCAGTATATAAATACAATTTGAAAAATCTACCATACACAGTAAGTATCATTATGAATGATAATACTGTTACAAATAATCCTCCTATCAAGGTTACTGCCCATAATGGAATAGATTCAAAAAAACCACAACTTTCTACTGCTTTAACTATTTCTTGAGGAAGAATTGTTTTGGTAACAGTTCCAAAACCAGCAGACTTCATTATTGTTGATATAACTCCTTGCACTATTTTAAAAATAGATAACATTAAATCAAGTCCATAAGTTACTATTCCCTTTGCAATCGCAAACCTTACAAATAATTTAATTGCATGTTCTGGCTTTTTAACATCTACAAGAGAACTACAAGTCTTTACTACTCCAATAACAAAAAATAAGACTAATAATGCTAGTCCTATCGCTTGTACTGCACCATTTATTTTAAGTATTACTTGCCATATTGTTCCACCTTTAAATGCTTCTGGTGATTGTGTAATTATCTGCCATATCTCACTTAATTTATCATTCCAAGTATCTATTGCATTTTCTAAATTATTTACTACCCAATTACCACTGGCTAATATTAACATTTTCACACCTCCTACTAATAAGTAAAAGGGTAGAAATTAACTTCTACCCATACTTTTAACCAGCAATTCTTGTAAGTATAGCTTTAGCACACATAACAATAATTCCTCCTACACAAAACAATGCTCCATTAACTCTTTGTGATGGATCGTGATTTGTAAAAGATAGTCCAATTTGGACAACTCCATATCCTGCTATAATTCCACCTACTACTTTTGTTAGTTGGAATATAAAGTCTGATAGGTTATTTACAACTGTTATAGGATCATCAGCTGCAAAAACATTTGGAGTAAGCATACTTAAACTACTTATTCCAACAAGAGCTAATACATAAATCTTATATCCTTTTTTAATTTTCTTTTCTATACTTTTATTTTTGTTCTTCATTTTTATCATTTCCTTTCTTTCTATTTAAATAACTTTCCATATCTTCACTAGATATTACTTCATAATTGTTTGCTACTACTTCTATATCTTTGAAATCATAATTTACAGCATCATAATCAACAGTTATAGTTGCAATAGCATTATTTACTTTTCCATGCTCATATAATGGAGCATGACCATCAGTAGTAAGACTTATGTTAGGATGTTTCAAAATATCATACTTCAAATCTTTTATCGGTCTTTCTCCTCTAATAAATAAAATTGCATACTTGTTATCTAACATTCTAACTTCATCTGGTGTCATTAAATCTCTACCAGTTTGTTGATAATTTGTTGAATAATTACCATTTCTTCCATGTGATTTACCATAAGTGTTTAAATCTAAATTTTCTTTTCCCATAAGTTCACTAACATATTTATGAGTGCTTTGTTCATTACCACCTAGATATAAAAACTCATCACAATTACCTAAAATACTTTCCCATTGCTTCTCAAAAAGTGCCTTAATTTGAGCTATATTCTGAACAATAATAGACACGGAAACCTGTCTTGACCTCATGACGGAAAGAATTTTTTCAAAGTCATCAGGAAGACTTACATTTGGAAATTCGTCCATTACAAAATGAACTGGAATAGGTAAACTTCCACCATATTTATGATCTGCTAAATAAAATAATTGTTGAAATAATTGAGTGTATAAAATACTTACTATAAAATTAAATGATGTATCGTTATCTGGTATTAAAGCAAATAATGCTGTTTTCTTCTCTCCTAAACTTGGCAAATCTAATTCATCAGTCATAGTAAGCATTGCTAGACTTCTTAAATTAAACTTTTCTAATCTTGATGCTAATGTTATTTGAATTGATTTTAGTGTTTTAGCACTTCCAGAGTGATAATCTTTGTAGTATTTTAAAGCAATATGTTCTGGATTCTTTTCTTCTAATCTTTCAAATAATAAATCAAGTGGAGATGAATACATATCATCATCTTCTTTAACATCTCCTGCTCTTAACATCTCCATTACCATAGTAAAGTTTTGTTCTTCTTCTGGTGCTTCATACCATAAATAAAATATTAGGGATAGTAAAAGCATTGATGCAGCTGTATCCCAAAATGGATCATTACTTTGACTTCCTTTTGGTGTTGTTGATTTAAAAAGATTGGTCACAAGTCTTTGTACATCATTATCACTTTTTAAATATACAAACGGATTATAACAATGACTTTTATCCATATTGATTAAATCCAAGACTTTTACTTCATAACCTTTTTGTTCCAGTAAATAACCAGTATCTCTTAATATTTCTCCTTTTGGATCTAATGTTACAAAAGAGCAATTACACTGCATTATATTAGGTTTTGCATAAAATCTAGTTTTACCAGCTCCACTTCCTCCACATACTAATACATTTAGGTTTCTTCTATGTTTCTTACCATCAAGTCCTATTTCAACATTTCTAGTTAGTATCTTGTTGTTATTGCTATTTTTTTCTTGATACTTCTTGCAGATATTTTTTGCACTTCCCCATTTAGCACTTCCATATTCTTCATTTCTTCTATAATTTTTTCTTGTGGAAAAGTACAGAACTATTCCACCAATATATATAAGTAATAAAAAAAGAACAGTATTCAAACTATTCTCACATATCTTAATATTAAATGGATTATTAAATATTTGATTGTTATTTTTTATTATACTTGATATTCCATCATCAGAATAAGGTGCTATTAAAAGTGCTATCCATATAATTGGAATTATACCTATAATTGATAAGATTATTATTTGTCTTTTTTTATCTTCTTCCATTATCTCTCGTGATTATCCTTGAAAGGACTTTTTTTTTACTAACTTTTTCACTATCATCTAATAATCTTAACAAAAGCTCATTTACTTCACTTCTTGACTCATTCATACTTTTTAATTTATATCTATAATTATTTAAAGCATTTATAATTATTCCTATTTCATACTTATCTATTTCTATTTTCCCATATTCAGTTATCTTAATGATTATTTCATCAACAGTTTCTGTTGTTCTTTCTTGCTTTGATAAATAGTTTCTTAATAAATTGAGTGATTTTATAATTAAATTACTTTCTTCAATAGTAAATTCACACTTTATTGTATCTTTCATAATTACCTTTCTTGTTCTTTATTCTTCTGTTTTATATTTTCTTGCACATAATCACTAATTTGTTTATTAAGTTCCTTAACTGATTCTTTTATTGATGTTAGTTCATTTACAACATCTTTCTTTTCCATATCTTTAAACCTTTCAGTAATTTTTTCTATATTATCAAATTCAATATCAAAGCCATATTTTTTACATAACATATATGCTACACATTCTGCTTTTTCATTATCAACTTCTTTTGTATTATCATATATATTTATTTTAGCAAGTTCTGTTATTGCTGTTTTAAATGCTATATTACTATCTTCATTCCTACATAAATACAATACTTTATTTTCTGTATCCCATTTAGAAGATAAATCATTCTCCAAACTATCAACACTTTTAACATCCATAGGACATTCGTGTAATAGTGCTTGTAATATCATTTTTTTATCATAAGTTTTAGTATATGGTTTCATATTAGTTTCAGATATATCTACAAGTTCTTTCGCAGTATATCCTTTTATTGTTCTACCATCTTTGGTAGTGTATGGTTCTCTAGGATCAAGTATAACAATCTTTTTAGGATACTTACTTTTAAAACTGATATTATCTTCAATCCACTTTTTCATTTCTTTTAACTGTATTGCATTAGGTAATTGTTTAGCGATTAAAATAGCATTTCTAGGTGTATATAAATCAAATTTACCTTGCACTGTTAAATACTCTTTAAAAAAATCAGGATTAGTAGTTATTTCTTCTAATCCCTCATCAATAGTTTTATATGCATTATCTAACTGTTCTCTTTTTTTCTTAATATATGCCTCTTTATCATAAGATGCTTTAGTTTCTTCTTTCATTTTTATCTTTCCTTTCCATTTTTAAACTTTTGTTTTTTCACATTACCATCAGGAGTATATGTTGTTTTTGTTTTTTTATTAACATCAATTTCTACTGCCTCCTGACCTTTTTTTAAAGTTTCCCTATAATCCTTTGGAACATTTCTATACTTTACTTCATCTTTTAATCTTTGAAGCAATTTACGAACAGAAGGTTTATTTTCTTTAATAACACCTTCCTGTACCTTTAAGTTCTCTAAGTTGGGCTCTGACAGAGGTTTTTGTGTCTTTGCCACTTCGGGGTTTGATACTTCACTTTTCTCCTTTTGAATTGGTTTTGCTAATATGTCATTAGCAAGTTTTTCCTCATCAGAAATAACAGGAATACCTTTTTCTTTAGCTTCTTTCATCATTTCTTCCATCTTGTCTTTTTCTATCTCATTTCTAATTGTAATGTTATCAGTTTGAGCAAGTTTAAATCTTTCAACAACACGATTTACTTTTGATGCATCTTCACTTCTTACCATAATATCCACTATGCCATCATTATCTGGAAGATTTTTATCAATTAAAGCAGTATAAAGTATTCCATACTTTTTTGCCTCTTTTTCAAACTTTTTAAGTTCACTTGCTTTAACTGAAAATATTTGAAGTGGACTGCCAGATTTTAACATTTTGTTAAGTGATGTTTTACCTTTTGTCATTTGTTTATCTTTGGACATTGTATAAAGCATAACTGCTATTCTTTCTGCACCAGTTCCACTTACTCTTAATAACATTTCAATTCCTTCAATAGAAAATTTGACCATTTGCTCTGCAGCTTCACTTGAATTCATTTATCTCTCTCCTTTCCCTTTCTTCAAGTTCTTTGATACTTTCTTCTATATCTTTACTTCTTTTTTCTATTCCATCACATAAAACCACCTCCTTTCGTTTTTCCTTCAACTCTTTAGTGATTTCATTTATTTGATTACGAATTAACAATTTTTCTTCTTCTGTTTTAACTCTTTTATGCTTTATCCATAGATTATGCTTTTTACTAATAAGCTCTTGAATCTCTCTATTTATCTGCTCTTTATAAAATAAAAACTGCTCATGAGTTTCTATCTTTTCCCTTACAAGCAGTCTTGTTTGATTTGATATTTCTTCCATTTTATTTAAGTCTAATCTAATATTCACTGGAAGAACTTTTCTTGGATATTTAGTTGGATAAACTTTTAAAATATAACAATAATGTTTGAATAATCCATATAACCCATGAGCTTTATTCTTTTTATATTCTTTTTTATAATTATAGTCATTATTATATGATTCAATAAAAGGTATTCTTGGCAAGTGTGTATTTTCAATTCTATTATTTATATTATCTATAGAATAATCACTACCAAATGCCCTTTCAATTCTAATATTTCTTTTATATGGACTTCTTCTTATACTTAACTTTCCATATCTTTCTTTTACTTCATATCCCATTTTTTCTACAATGTTGATAAAATCTTTATAGGATACTGCCATACCTATTGCTCTATCTAAATCTTGTTTAGCAAATGTATGGTAATTTGTCTTTTTAACATAACTTTGATAATAATTATCATAGTTAACTTTCTTAACTTTTTTATCTTTAACTACACTTAATCCACATTCCTCACATAAAGTATCAGATACTTCTCTAATAAGTGCATAAGTTTCTCTACTATCGTGATATTTTTTTCCATCTTTAAATGATACTGAATTGATTACAAAATGATTATGAATATGTTTACAATTTGTATGAGTGCTAACTATTACTTCAAATCTATCTCCCCATATTTCTTCTGCTAATTTTACTCCTATTAAATGTGCTTGTGTTGGTGTTATCTCGCCTTCTTTAAATGATTGAAAAGCATGATAACCAAGTATTCCACTTTTCTTGCCATATAACTCTTTAGTAAGCATCATATCTTTGTATGGTCTATGAGTAGAACAATTTAAAGCTGATACAAAACATTCTTCTTCAGTTTCATAATTTAATTTCTTATAACCATCTAGTTTATGTAATTCTTGGTAATCTCCATCTTTCATTGTTTTTTCCGGATTTATAACATAGTCAATAACATGGTCTAATCTTTTTTCAACTTTCCATATTCCTGTCGTTGCCATTCTTCCTCTATCCTAGAACATTCACTAGACACCTTTAAACAAGCATATAAAAAAAGTAATATCATTTATTACCTGCTATATTCTTATTTAAAAATTGTAATTTTAAGTCATCAATTAGAATATCAAGTCTAATTACTTCTTCTCTATATTCTCTTTCATCTATAAAACCTAGTGAATGTGCTTTTCTTGTAAGTTGATTTATATTATTAGATATTGACCTTAAATCTCTAACAACCTCATAAAACTTATTACTTGGAGCTTCTTTTATATCATTACCCATTATAAGATTTCTAACTATATCACTTTCATTCATTCCACTTTTATTACATAATTCTTTTATTCTATTTTCTTCTTCATCATTGAACCAAAAATTCTTTTTATGTGTTCTTTTTCTCATTTTTCCCTCGCTTTCTTCAAAATAAAAAGACCAATATAAATTGATCTTATCTATAAAACATATTATTAAATTAACATTTCCCACCGTTATCTTCAAAATATGATTCAATATATTTCACTAATATTTTAGCTTTATTAAACTGTTTATCTTTAACAACATTTATAATATAATCACTACCACTTGCATCAACAATATTATCATCTTTATCATATTCTATTAGATAAGTGTACTTTTCACTATTTAGTTGACAATTAAGAAGAACAGTTTGATTTTCTTTTATAGTCATAGAGTCTTTTTTAGCACCAAACATAATATTTATGAAAATAGTAATAGCAAAGCCAACAATAAAAATTATTCCCAAGACTTTTAGTATCTTAATTATTATCTCGGCAAGTTTTTCAGTATTATTTACTTTTTCTACTAATACTTGTTTAATGTCATTATTTAATAATTCATCAATACTAACATTTAATGCTTTAGATAATAATTTTAACTGTTCAGGATTTGGTGAAGTTTCCCCCAATTCCCAATTTGATATTGTTTGTCTAGTAACATCAACTTTTTCTGCTAATTGTTCTTGTGAAAGTTTACAATCTTTTCTTAATTTTAAAATGTTATCTCCCAATTTCATTCTATCTCTCCTTTCACTTACAATTATATATGAGTTGATATTTGCATTCTACCAAATGTCTTTGGAACTTTGTCAAAGACTTTTAACAATTATAATACAAATAACTATTATTTTACATCACAAGACCAAAGCCCATGCTTATTACAATATGCATATAATTTTGATCCTTTTATATATTTAAATTTACATTCTGCACTTTGTTCTGGTAACAATCTAACTTTGCAAATATCTTTGTCATTAACCAGTGCAATCCATTCAATAAAATGTTCTTTTTCCATAACATGATTTACTTTTACAAGTATTTCATCTCCTCTATGTTCAAAAGTTGGAATGTGTTTTTCAAACGATGCATCAACACTATTTGAAATTACCTTTACCATAGGTTCACCACAACAAGTTATTCCACACTCACTACAGTTACAGTCATTAATTACCTCAACTAATGCTCCACACTTTAAACATTTTTTAATTATCAATTCATTTTTCATTTGTTTCCTCCTTCTATAACAAATTTATATTTATTTAACAAAAAATTGTAATTTATTTGTTTGTTTCTTTCAATTTTATAAAAATTGTAACTGCTAGATATCCAATAATACTTCCAATAAAATTCATGATTATATCGTCAATATCAAAACTTCTACCAACTATCGGTTGTAATATTTCAATTGATAAAGTAATTAAAATAGCAATAACAAATATATTCTTTTTATTTATGTTTTTGAAAACTAATGGCAACATAATTCCCATTGGAATAAACATCAACATATTACCTATTAGCATATCTCGTATCCAAGTACCTATCGAAAGCTCACTTTTAATTAAATATTTGTATAATGATGGAACAAAATTGAAACTTCCAGAAAACCAACCTAAACTATCTCCTGTAGAGTATCCATTTTTTACATAAAACCAAAAATGCGACCAAAGATTGCTTGGAACGAGTACAAGATTTATTAATCCAGTTAAATAACATACAAAAACAAATTTAACTATTTCATAAAAATAATTAACTGATAATTTATTTTTCTTAATTTTAATAATTCTATAAATAACATATATTATTCCCACTATTATAGTAATAGGAACAACATTCAAAAATGTTTCTAACATATAATTGTTACCACCTTTCGAAATACAAATTACTATTTTCCTAACTAATTACTAAATTGTAATTTACAATTATTTCAACACTTCATTTAATTCTTCAAGTGATAGTCCTTTAATTAGTATATTGTTATCATTTTCATCAACAACAAACTTCATAAGTTTATTTATTGCTTCATAATAATCCATATCACCCAAAACTCCATTATTTGTTGTACTTACGAATATTAGTTTCCATTCATCAACTTCTGTATTATCTACTTTATACAATATTTTTGGATTTTTAGGAAAAGAAGTTAAAGTATCTTCTGTTAGTGCAAATGCACCAAATGGCTTACCATCTTTGCCATTATAAAAATTTGGATTCCCTACATAAGCATTTTCCCAATCACTGTTTTCTTTTTTCTTAAACTTATCAAATAATCCCATAAGCATTCCTCCACTTCAACAAATTACTATAGATCTTTCAAACTACAAAATTGTAATTTATCTTTTAACTTTTTTAATAAATAGGAAGTAAACGATTATAGGTATTATTATTAAATCTGGTATAGTAAATGTTCTAACTAGTATATAATTTCCAATAATTGTTACTAAAATAAGTCCTATTGATATAAATTTGGCAAATAATCCTTCTTCTTTTGTTTTCTAAGTAAAATAAGCAAATAAAGGCGATAAACAAGAAAATATTGTCCAACCTTTGATAAAATTCCAGCTATATACTGCATTTGTTAATTCTGCTGTTACATAGTATGAAATTAGCATTCCTATACAAAATGGAAATATATTTATCATTGCTTTTTTCCTTGTATCACTATATATCGAAATCAATATTCCTAATAGTACCCATATTGGTAAATCTGAAAACATATATCCAAGTGTCATCATAAATAAATTGCCAACAAAAAGTATATCCAATAATTTGCTTATTATTCCTAAAATAGCACCTATAAAAAATAATGAAATAGGATTTAATATATATTTCTTCATAAATTATCTCACTTTCAAATTACTATTTATCTAACAAATCACTAAATTGTAATTTGAATTACTTTATCTTTTTTCTTTTTATTAAGTTAATACCAATTACTATAAGTATTATTGATGGTAATAAAAACTCAACACTTCTAACTATTATATTTAAATAAAATGGGGCTGAATTCATATACCAATGTAAATAATCAATATCCAATACAACTAAATATAATAATATTAATAATAATGCTACAAATAATAAAATTAAACCTATAATTTTTTTGGTTTCTAACTTTTCTTTTTTTATTAGTTTTCTAGCAATATAAGTTATAGAAATTGATAGATATTCAAATATAGCAAATATAGATATTAAATATAAAGATGTTAATAATGTTGGCACATTACCAAAATGATAAATACTAAATATTTCTGCAAATATAAATGTTAAAACTAATATAATAATACTTAATATTATAATTGTTCTTTTTTTCATATAATCCTCCATTTCAACAAATTATTATTTATCTAACAAATCAATAAATTGTAATTTATGTTGTTCATGATTATAAATATTGTGATTAATCTATATATGATAAAGTCTCCCCATAAAACAACACTTTTTTGCCTTTAGGCACTTTCTTAATAACTTGAAATACATTATATACATCTGGATATGGAGATATTATACCCATACACATTATGCCAAAGCTTAAACTACATATAGTTGAATTATTTGTTAGTACAAAAATTAACATTGGGATTATTCCTAATATAAATGGTAATAAGCACATTGTAATAAATTTGCTTTTACTCATAGGATAGGATGCTAATGCTACAAATGTTATAGGTTTTATAAATCCTATACTAACATTAACATTTTTGGGATAAACAATCCCATGTAAAATTTCATGAACAATTAATAACATACATCCTATCAAAAAACCTAAAATTATAAAAATTGGTTTTATTGATATATTACTATTAAATAATTTAAGAAATAAAACTACATTACATAGTATTATTAAGAATACACAAATAGGTATTGCTTTTATTTGTATATTATCTTTATCATTATTAATTAAAGTCATTTTCTTATTTGTATTATATTTTTGATACTTAATAATTTCATTTTCGTTTATAATACCAACCATCTTTAATCTAGCCATACTAACAACCCCTATCATTACTACAAATTTACCATCTATAAGTCACTTATATTATACCATAAGAAAAATAAATCTTTTTATTGATCTGTTTGATAAATTATAATTTATTAATTATTACAATCTCCTTCAGTATATTCCATAGAATAATCACCAATTAATATATTTTTATCATTTTTAGTAGTATTACATACTATCATAGTTATATCTTTATTTTTAGATTTGTAAATTTTTGTTCCTCCATCTTTCAATGTGGCTTTTAACTCTAATTTATCAGTAATATGTTTTATACCATCATCAAGTGTTTGAAATGCAGTTGAAAGATAAGTTTTCAAAGTAATATCTTTATCTTGATCTTTAATATAAAACTCGCCAATATTTCCTGCCAAATAAATTGTACGATCATTAGCAGTATAATAATCATTAAATCTAATATCAGTGTGACTTTCTGGTTTTGTTATATAAAAATCGTTAATCTCAATATTTGTTGTTCCTACTTGTGCTGGATAACTTTCATTAATCATACCTTTATAAGTAATAGTTACCTTATCACCAATTTTACAAGAATTAAAACCGCCAACATATTCAATTCTAAATTTATCACTAGACTTATATTCTTCTTCATTTTCATTTGGGCGAACAATCATAGTTTTTTCTTCGCACTCTGTTATAGTTCCCGCAAAAGTATGAATATCATCTTGATTATTTTGTTTTGACTTTCCGCAGCCAGTCATTCCTAATACCGTAACCCCACACACTAAAATAGCAAATAATGTTTTTTTCATAATCAATCCTCCATTTCAACAAATTACTATTTTTCTAACTAATTACTAAATTGTAATTTATTATTTAATTAACTTTTCAAATGAATTAGCATTTAATATAGTATTAGATATAAATTCCCCTTTATAGAAATTAGCCCAGTTATTGAAAATACAAGGTGCATTCTTTGCTTTTTCTAACGAATCTATTTTTATAAAATTAATTTTTATATTATTTTCATTTGCATATTCAGTTAATTCATTTACTTCATATTCTACATAAGGACATTCGTTGCTATAATAAATAGTAAAATCTTGATTATCTATTTTCATAGTTCTTGCATTATCATTGAATCTAGGAGTTTCACTATCATCAAATTGTAATGCTAATAGTTCATAATCTCCAATAGTATCTACAACTTTAAATCCATAATATTCAAAAAATTTCTTTTCTCCAATAAAAGGTTTCTTCTTTTTAGAAACTAGAGTACATATACCACTTTTACCTTTTTCTTTTGAATCGTTTATTGCATATTCTATTAATTCTTTTCCAATTCCTTTGCCTTTAAAACTCCCTGCTACCCATAAGCAATAAATATATTCATAATTTTTACCACTAATAGGAACCCATGCTGTTTCTATTGGCTCATATTCAATAAATATTTTTCCTCTTGCATTTAATTTTCTAAAAACATGACCATCTTTTAATTTGCTTTTTATCCATTCCTTTTTACTATCAACACCGGCTTGATGTTTTTTATCTCCTATTGCACAACATATATGCTCCTCATCAATGTTTTCTAATGTCAAATTTATATATTCGTTCATTTATTTAATCCTCCCTACAAATTACTATTTGTCTAACTAATCAATAAATTATAATTATTTGTAAAATCTTAATACTTGATATTGATAATAATCACTGCTATCTAAATAACCAACAGAGATACCTTTTCCGTTATATGCTGTTTTACCAGTAGTCGATTTAGTTTTTGCTTCATCTAATAATGTATTAATTTCAGTTTCCGTTGCCTCATTATAATTTGCTTTTATTAAATGTTTAGCATATGTAAGTGCAGCATCACCATACTTGCTAGCTTTATCTACATAAATGAGCATATAGTCTACAATGTCAGTTGCTTTATCTCCTGTATATTTTTCTGGAACAATTACTAATGAAACTCCATCAAGTAATCCATACCAATACTGATTATTATATTCAGTTAAATAATCAGTTGATGCTGAATTTAAATAAGAACCATCATTATCCATTACTTCAGTATTAAATTTTGCAACTAAAGCATCAGTTTTTTCTTTTTCTACGGAACCATATTTTTCTTGACTTTCTTGTAAATCTTTTTTAGCATCCTCTACACTAGACTTGCCACATCCTGTTAATCCTAAAGCCATAACCCCACATAGTAAAATAGCAAATAATGTCTTTCTCATAATCAATCCTCCATTTCAACAAATTACTATTTATCTGTCACTTCTATATATAATTATACCATACTTTCTTTATTTTCTCTAACAAAGTGTATATATGTGTGCTAACAAAAAAGGTTTTAGGGTTTCCCTAACTATCAGCAAATGTTAGGAGGACATTTGCAGTGCTGGCTAAGACATAAGTCTTAGTCTACACCAAGACTTCCTTTTCATCTTTCTTTAACTTGATACTTACTTTTCCAGTTTATATTTTTTAAATTACATAAAAAATCATTATAATCTTTTCCACTTTCTGCTGGAGCATCAATTATTTTATAACTATCTGATAAAGAATATTCTAATGCTTTAGTTGCTAATCTTCCTGCATTATCATTATCAAAATGCACTATAATTGTATCTATATTTTGATTATTTTTTAAATAAGTTGTTATTGTTTTAGCTACTTTACTACCTATTACATCTTTTGAAGTTTGATAAACTCCTGCTAGAGATAATAAATTTTCTTCATCCCATTTTTCATTTTTCATTTCTTTTATTGTCGCATAAGATAATAAATCAATAGCACTTTCAAATATATGAACTTCATTATTTGGAATAACTGCCTTTAATTTAAAAGAAAATGCTTTATCACTACCATAAGCATCGCACATATATCTACTTGCATTTGTTCCTCTAACTCCTGCATATCTAGGATTATTTTCTTCATCAAATCCTACAAAAACTACATTGTTATGTGGATAAGTTTGATAAATATAACCTTTATTTATACATTCTTCTACTATAGTTTTACTTATTCCTCTATCAGTCAAATAAGTAATTACTCTATCATTATATTTAGATTTATTCGGTAGAACTAACTTTTTTATCATTTCTTTTTCAGTCAGTTGTATCTTTGGTATGTATTTTTTCTCTATTCCTTTTTGGTTAATTAAGTGTTCTACTGCATTAGTAAATGAATATTCTTCTACTTGTATTAAATATTCTAGTGCTGTAATTCCACCAATTCCTCTTGAAAACCAGTACCATTTACCATTACTTATCTTTAAACTATCATGTGTTCTTGTGTGATATGTACCTCTTGATTCATATACTAATTCATCTGGATTTTTATTTTGTAAATAAGATAATACATCTATTTCTTTTGCTTTATCTATCTGTTCTTGAGTAAAGTATGCCATTATCTTTCCTCTTTATCTTTTTGTTTTTTCTCTCTTGTTATAGTTTCTTTTAAAATAGGTAATATCTTTTCTTCAATGTTATTATAAAAATTACTATTAAAGGTATTTATATCTACTAAATATTTTAATTGTTCATTATCTTTAACTTCATTAAGAAAGTCATATAAATATCTTATGCCACCACTATCTAGTATTTCTTTAACTAATAATGGACTAAAAGTTTCATACTTTCCTAGTCCATATTTTTGTTTTATATGATAACAAAAATCATAATTATTTAGTTCTTCTAATGTATCACTAATAATAATATACTTATTATCATCTTTACAATTTAATAACTGCTTATCAACATATTCCCTACATAGTTCATTTATATCTTCTTGTACTAATTCTTCCACTTCCTTATGAATATCAAAATCATATTCAAGCCAAGATTCATATAAGTATTTTAATGTATTATTTCTTTCAAGAAGTGCTTTAATTTCATATCTATCAAGAATATCACTACCGACATATAAATCTTTAATTTCCTGTTTTAAAGTTATTTCATAAGTTTTATTTATAATACTTAAAGGATCTAATTTTATTATTTCTTGAATAAATTCATTATATTCTTTTTCTAATTTATTATTTAATTCATCTAATAATGTTTTATTTGATTTCACTTTCTTCCTCCAATCTAAAAAGATATTAACTTTTATTGTCAATATCTTTATCAAAATAATCCATTCTATTTAATGTATATAACATTTCATATTGTCCTTTAAAAAACATTTCTTCTAGTTCTATATACTTTTGATTTAAAAGATTTTTTAGTATTTCTATTAAAGCTAGACATTCTTTACTATTTAAGTTATTAGGATTTGTACTTTCAAGTATCTTATTTACTTTAGGATATTTTTTTAAAAGTTGTTGATTATTCATTTCTAATTTAGAATATACTTTATTTTTCTTTTGTAAATCTAACTGCATATCAGAAACAAAATATCCAAAAGTTTCATAACTTGTCTTAAAAAAACTATTCATTTTTTTCATTTTTTTCATTCCTATCCTTAATTATCGCAACAAAAGGAACACCTAAAGCCCAAGCTATCTTACCAATAGTATCAATAGGAGGATTAGCTTTTAACTCTCCATTTTCTAACTTTTTAATATATTGTCCTTTTTTTCCAAGATATGATGCTAATTCTTCTTCACTCATTCCTCTTATAGTTCTGTAATATCTAACATTATATGAAATTATCTTTTTTAATTCTGCATTTGCTTTAGCAACTCTTTTGTTTCTTTCTTTAACTCTCTCTACATCCACAATACTTCCACCTTTCATAAAGCATTATAAAACTATAAAGAGCATTTAACAAATGTACAAATTATCTTTCGTAGCTGTTTTTACACATTTGTCTATTTTGCTCTACTTCTTCTACATCATCATCTAATATTTCGTTAGTTTTCTCATTCATATTTAATAATCTATTAACCTCATTTAATCTTTTTTGTTTTTCTTTTAACTCTTCTTCTTGATTAAATGGTTTACCAAACTCTAATTTTGCTTTTTCAAGTTGAGTTTTTATTGTTTCAAGTTCTGTTTGCGAGTCTAACAAATGACTTGATATATTATCTAGTGCATTATCAATTCTTGTAATATTTCCAAGTTCACTATTTCCTAGATTAACAATAGTAGTAGAATTTCTCTTTAAAATTAAGTTATACTCTTTCATAAACGCAAAAAACTTTAACTCCATTTTAAATCCTTTATACTCTCCTATCTCTTTTGTTTCATCACTTATAATACTTTTACATTCATCAATTATCTTCGCACCAGCATCTTGTTTTTCAGAATATGTTATCCCATTGATAGTCATACCAGTAAAACTATCTTCATTACCATAATTATCACTTAGATATTCAATATCAGTTTTATAATTTTCAATATTTTTTTCTAATTCTTTTATTCTATTAGGATACTTCTTTTTAATTTTATCTTCTAAATCATATTGTTCATTTAGATAACTCTGCTTTAATAGTTTTAACTTTGATACTTGAGTATCTAATTCAGTTTTTTCTATTATTAATGGATTACCAGCTGCAAGTGCTTTTATTTCTGCATAAGAAAGTGCTACTTCATCTATATCCTCAGCACTTCTAACAGGTGTTTTAGATGTCATTATTTGAGATATGAACTTCTGTTTATTCTCTACTAATTGATAAAGGTAAGCATCAAATGTCTTTTCTGTTACATATCTATAAATATATACTTCTTTATTTTGGTTACCTTGTCTTATAATTCTTCCACTTCTTTGTATTAAATCACTAGGTCGCCACGGACAATCTAAATCATGAAGTGCTATTAATCTGTCTTGGCAGTTTGTTCCAGCACCCATTTTAACGGTGCTACCCATTAAAACTCTTACTTGTCCTGCTCTTACTTTTGCAAATAATGCTTGTTTTTGTAATTCTGTATTAGCATTATGAATAAACTCTATTTCGTTTTCTGGTATACCTTTTTCTACTAATTTATTTTTTAAATCAGTGTAAGCATCAAATGAGCCATCTCCTTTTGGAGTAGATAAATCACAAAATACTAATTGAGCAGACTTTTTATCTTTTGTTTCTTCCCATATCTTGTAAATATTTTGTGAGCAAGTATCTATTTTGCTATTTTCATAATCTGGTAATAATTCATTTATTAGTCTTTGATCTAGTGCTATTTTTCTACCCTCATTAGTGATTTTAAGCATATTATCTTCTTTTGAATCTACTTCTCTATTTCTTACTTTTTCAGCTCGTTCTCCTAATGAATTTACTAAATCTAGTTGTGTTTGACTTGGTTTTATTACAATATTTTCATAATTTGCTTTAGGTAGTGGCAAATTTAAAGTATCAGATGTTTTTATATCAGCAACTTCCTTAAACATATTCATTAACTCTGGTAAGTTATAAAATTTAGCAAATCTAGTTTTAGTTCTATAACCAGTTCCCTCTGGTGCAAGTTCTATTGCTGTTACTGTTTCCCCAAAAGTTGAAGCCCAAGCATCAAAATGTTGTAACTTACTTTCTATAAGTTTATCGTATTGCAAATATCTTTGCATAGTGTAGAGTTCAACCATAGAGTTAGAAATTGGTGTGCCAGTTGCAAATACTATTCCTTTTCCACCAGTTATTTCATCTAAATATCTGCACTTCATAAATAAATCACTAGACTTTTGTGCCTCTGTTTGAGCAATCCCACCTACATTTCTCATTTTAGTATAAAGATATAAGTTTTTATAATAATGTGCTTCATCAACAAATAATCTATCTACACCCAATTCTTCAAAAGTAATAACATCATCTTTTCTTGATGTACTATTTAGATTTGCTAATTTTTTCTCAATAGACTTTTGTGTTTTCATCAATGCTTTAATACTAAATCTTTCTCCATTATGATTTTTTAAATCCTCTATTCCCTTTAATGTATCTTGTAGTTGTTGCTCTAATATGGCAACTTGTCTTTTAATAGACATCGGTATTTTTTCAAATTGAGAGTGTCCTATGATTACTGCATCCCATTCCCCTGTTGCAATTCTTGAACAAAACTTCTTTCTATTTGCTGTTTCAAAATCTTTTTTAGTTGAAACAAGTATATTAGCACTTGGATAAAGTTGTAAGAACTCACTAGCAAATTGTTCTATTATGTGATTAGGTACTACAAACAAGCTCTTATTACAAAGTCCTAATCTTTTACTTTCCATAGCACTTGCCACCATTTCAAAAGTCTTACCAGCCCCAACTTCATGAGCTAGTAAAGTATTTCCACCATATAAAACTCTTGCTATTGCATTTACTTGATGTGGTCTTAATGATATTTCTGGATTTATTCCATCAAATGTTATATGACTACCATCATATTCTCTTGGAATTATTGCATTAAACTTTTCGTTATAAAGATATGTTAATCTTTCTCTTCTTTCTTGATCATTCCATACCCAATCTTGAAATGCTTGTTTAATTTTATCTTGTTTAGCTTGAGCTATTGCTGTTTCTTTTTTATTTAATACTGCAACTTTTTTACCATTTTCATCATAGTTATAATCAAAAATTTTTGTATCTCTTAAGTTAAGTGCATCCTCTATTAGTCTATAAGCATTTGCTCTATTAGTTCCATAAGTAGATGTAACTGCAATAGTATTTCTATCACAACTCTTATTTTCAATATTCCATTCTCCTGTGACATCAGAATAATGTGCTTTTAAATCTCTTCTAGCATAGAAACTAGCATCTATTAAATCTAAAATAAAGTTAGTAATTATATCTTCTGGTATCCATGTTGCACCTATTCTTATACTTATTTCAGTAGGTGGAATATCTTTTGGAATTACTTTCTTTAAATATTCTACATTTTTTTGATAACTACTATCTTCAAAGGCAAACTGTTTTGCTACTTTTAATTTCTCACGAACATTACCAGATAAATACTCATCTGCTGTAACCCAATAATTTGGATTATCATATTCAGGAACTCTAAATATTTCCCCTTCTAATTCTTCAAGCATTTTATCTATATCTAATCCACATAACTTTTGTATATAAGATATATCAACCTTTGCTTTTTCTTGCATTGATACTATTAAAGCATCTCTTGCATTTTCAATAATTCTTTCTTTTGATTTAGGTTTAATTGTTCTTTTATTAAATAAATCAGCTTTTCTTTTTAGATTTCCATTTTCATCTAAAACTTCAAGTGAACATAAAAGAAAATAACTACCATCATTTGAAAACACACTAGCATTACCACGACTGTTTATAAGTCCATACTTTTTAACAAACTTATCATATAACTCATTTAACTCTTTTTGTTTATCTTGTATTTCATTATCACTAGCATTATCTAGTTGCAAGTTAATAATTTCTCTTGTTATATCTCTTAATTTAACTAAATTTTTAACCCTATTTTCAGCAGTTTCCGATAAGTTTTGAGGATACATTCTGCTATTTTCTCTATAATAAATTACATCATCTATTAAAGCATAAGAAAAGTTTTTTACATTCATATCAGCTTCAATAGATAAATCTTCATTATCTGCTATATCATCAATCTTATAATCTTTTATTTCTGCTTTAACATTTGGTATTGCATTATTAAGCATTTCTTCTAAATTCATATCATTTAATGGAATACATGCTGGTTCTTCCCCAAATGGTGTTGATATAAGTTCCATTTTTCCAAGTATCATTTGAGGATTATCAATGAAATATTTATTTATTCTTAAATTGTTTTCATCAGTATCAATATTTATCCATTCTGGCATTATGTCTGTAATTGAATCTCTTTTTTGAAGAAATATTATATCTGAGGTAACAGTAGTTCCTGCACTATCTTTAAATACATTATTAGGTAGTCTTATAGCACCAATTAAATCTGCTCTACCTGCTACATATTTTCTTACATCATCATTCTTTCTATCCATAAATCCTTGAGATGTAATAAATGCTATTATTCCTCCTGGTCTTACTTTATCTATGGCTTTTGCAAAAAAGTAATCATGTATTAAGAAGTTTCTCATATCATATTTCTTATCACTTACAGGAATATTTCCAAATGGAACATTTCCTATTGCAACATCAAAAAAAGAATTTGAATAGTTTACTTCTTCAAATCCTTTAACTGCGATAGATGACTTTTGATATAACTGTCTTGCTATATTTCCACTTATTATATCTTTTTCTACTCCATATATTTTCAACTTATCATTATTCGGTAAAAGTCCAATAAAGTTTCCTATACCACAACCAGGTTCTAATATATTTCCTTTATCAAGTCCCATATTAGATAGTGCTTTATACATTGCTTTAATTACCACTGGTGGTGTATAAAAAGCTGTTAAGGTTGATTCTTTGGCTTGATTATATTCTTCTTCAGTTAGAAGTTCTTTTAATTCATAATACTCATCAGTCCATTTTTCTGGATCAAAAGCATCTGATAATCCACCCCAACCAACATAATTAGAAAGTATTTCTTGTTCTTCACTTGTAGCATATCTATTTTCTTTCTCACACTTTCTTAAAACATTTATTGCTTTAATATTATTTCTATATCTTTCCTTTGGTGTTCCCACTCCTAAATAATCAGTATGTATCTTGTAATTTATTCTATCTTCTAATGGTATTTCTGGATGAAGGACATAACTAACTTCTCTTTGTTTTCTTTTAATAGGTACTTCTATTTTATCTTCTTTTAAATCATCAATTATTAAAGTATTATCTTTATTATTTATATCTTCTAATACTTCTTCTTTATCAATACTTAAATCTAATACTTTATCATCAAAGTTATGATAATAAACATATATACTATCTGGATTAACCCTAATAGCAAAGTCTTTATCTTTTTCAAGCATTTTAAATAATTTGTTGCTTTCTATTTGCTCTTTTAACCTTAATTCACTTGTTTTATCAGTATTAAAATATGTAAAACTAGAATCATGATTAGTATTATTACTACTTTCTAATGATATTGTTAGATTTCTTTTTTTAGACTTAATATGTTCCCATTTTTCTAGTTCTACTTTTCTTATTTCAAAACTATTTTCCCATATTGTATCTTTAGAACAATTATTAAACATATCAACTATAACATCTGCAAACTCTTGCTCTTTAGTGGCAAATAAAGATAACTGTGCTTTTTCACTTCTTGGTATTATTATCTTTTCTTTTTCAGTTGGTAATTTAGTTTCTTCTTTTTCATATTTACTAGCATATTCTTTTAATTTATTATAATCTTCCTCATTTAATAATGTAGGAATATTATCATCATAATTAAATACTTCATCAAATATAAATTTATAAAATTCTTTGCCATACCAAATATTTTCATTATCCATTGCAATTAGATTATCTTTATCATCATACATTAGTTCAACATCATTTATCTTGTATTTATTTAATACATCATAAAGTAATCCTATTTCTCCATCGTTTTTATCATACATATAAATAACTGAAGAAAATTCATCATTAAATATTTGCTCTAGCTTATCAAATAAAGCATCTGTTGATAATCCTTTATTAAACCAGTCTGCCTCTACTATTTCATTTTCCCAAGTATCTTCGTTTGTTCTAGTTCCTAGTTCAACTGTTGCTATTCCATTTATATAATGAAGTTCTACACAATATAAATTAGTTTTAACTCTTGCAACAGTAAATGAGTTAGTATCATCTAAATCTTCTAAATTAGTTATTAACTCACTTTCAACAATATCTTTTCTACTATCTGAAAAAAGAATACTGTTATTAGTATTCTCTTGTGTCAGTTGAAGATTAACTCCTTTATTACTATCTCCTCTGCTTGATTCTTCAAGTTGTTCATTAGTCCTGTCCACTTCATTGGATCTTCCATCTTCAAGTTCTCTGTTATATTCTCCTGTGTTATCAATTCTTTCATTATCAAGTTCACTCTCATCTCGGCTGTCGTATCTATCTCCAATAGGTGTTCTGCTAGTATATCCTTGATTTTCATTTGCTCGTATAAAGGTTTCTTCTTGCTCTTTAGGTAATCCAACCTCATAAGACCATATTTCCCTATGTTGAAGTTTCTCTCTTTCACTTTCAAGTTCGGTATCTTGTAATCTCCCACTGTTTTGTAAGTTATCATTTACTTCACTCCTCTCCTTTAATTCATCTTTATCATAAACTATATTTTTATCATTATCAAATGTACGAATTTTTTCTATTTCATTTATTCTTATATTTTTTAAAGTTTCATAAATATTAAGAAGTGTCATTTCACTAATATCACTTGTAGCAGTTCCTAAACTTACAACACTCTCTATATCTTGAAACATTATAATATCTTGAAAATCAGTATATAAAAACTCTTTATCAGCATTACCTACACATTTATTTATAAGCATATAAGCAATACTTTTTTGAAGTAAGTTTTTATACTTTTGAATAATTAAATCATTATCTATATTTACAAGTCTTGTGTTTTCTTTATTATCTAGTAAATAATCAATATAATCAGTTATGTTATCTTCTACTAAAATAGTTGCAACTGATTTTAAACTATCAATAAAAGTATCTTTATTTTCTAATTCTCCATATCTATTTTCTAATGCCTCTACAACTTGATCTTGATAAGCTACTCCTACATTCCAAACTCTAACCTTTTTACCTTTTCTACCATACATACTTTGAGTATCAGATACATCCCATACATATCTTATAGATGGTTTACCATACTTTTCAGTTATTAGTGCTATACCACTATGACCTTTTTTAATTATTCTATTTAATTTACTATTCCAAGTATCATAACTAGCACAAGCTATAGCAGTTGGTCTTTGAGCATATATAAGTAATTGCTCATCAAAATCATACTTATAGTTCTTTGAGGCACAACTTAAAAACGATTGCCATTTTCTTGAATCAGAGGTTATATCAGCAATCGTTTCATTATATACTTCTTTAATATCTACTAATGTTGTAGCCATTTTTATTTACCTCTCTTTCTTCATTTTTTTTGTTCTCTATTTTTAATTAACTTACTATAATAATCTTCTACATTATCATTTTTTTCAGCTCGTAATAATAATTGCCAAATCATATCACTTGCTTCGTTAGGAAAAAACCTTACATCTACAAATTCTATATCATCATTATTAACTCTAGGTACTGAATATGTAAGTAATTTATTTTTTAGTTTTTCTGCAGTAGTTGAAAACTTTTCATCTTCAATATTCATTTTTATATTAAAATCTAAAATACCAACTAGTTGATTAAATAAATCTTTACATAATGATAATTGTGTAGATGGTGTTCTTGTTTGATGTGGCATTATATCTTCGCTCCTTTCCTAATAGTTTTTGGAAATATTACTAAACAATCATCTATTTCTTCACTTTTATTACTATTTCCTAATATTTCTCCCCTAATTTCAATATAGGTATTTTTATTTATTTCTGGGAAGTCATTTATACAAGGGGTAAATAATATAAATGATATATAGTTATTAACTCTTTCAATCTTATTATCATTTATAACTTTCATCTTTGTAGGTATTTCTAAAATAAATCTCGTAAATAATTCATTATCAAATACAGCTTTCTTTATAACTTTACCTGATATTTTTATTTCATTCATCTGTCATCACCCCTATCTTTATTTCTATTTAAAGATACTTGTTCAACAACTTTACTTTCTTTTATTTCTACATCTATATTTTTAGATAGTTTATCTTTTATATCTTTAACTGTAATACTATCTAGTGTATCTTTTAATATTCTTCTAGCTTCCTCTTCATTTTCTGCTACTACTGTTATTTTCATTTTTTCATACAAATTAACATTAAACTCATAATTATTCATTTTCTCTTCCTCCTTTTGGTTCTTCGCTATTACTTAAAAAAGCAATTATTTGTCTATTCTTAATTGCTTTCTTTAAATCTAATAAAATAATTATTTCATTGCCATTTACATCTTGTATTTTAGTTAAATCATCTAGTTTTATATTTAAAATATCTTTTTCAGTTTTAAATCCTGCTTTAAATATTTTCTCTAATACTTTTGTTATTTGACTTAAATTATACTTATTCATAGTTTTCCTCACTTTCTAGTTCTAAAATATAAACTATTTGCTTTGTTTTATCTGTTTGACTACAAGTAATTAAAGTTAAAGTATTCTTTTTATTATCTCTATGAATTACAACTTTTCCTGTCTTTTCAACATCATATTTACCTGCTACTTTATATGTATATTTAATATTATTAAAGTAAACATAAGCAATATCATCATTACTTAATTTATATAGATTTTTAAAATATGATATATAACTATTTCCAGAATGAGCTGCAATTATAAGATTACCATTTTTAACATTCGGCATATCACTACCCTTTATTACTTGTAAATTTTTATTGACATTGTTCCCTTTATCTTTGATATTTAAAAAACCTCTTTTAATATTTATTTTAGGGATTTCAAGAACACCTATATACTTATAATTAGATGTTTTCTTTTCTTCTTGTTTTGGTTGTTCTTTAATTTCTTCTTCATCAATATCTACTTTAATTTCTTCAACTTCTTCTTTTCCTATATTTAAAAACTCCTGTGCTTTATTGTAATCTCTTAATTCAACATAATAGTTATATGCTATTCTACCTATATACATAAAAGAACCAATTAAGAAAATGAAAGAAGCAACTAGTTTGATTAGTTGCTCCTTTTTATCAATATTCTTATTTTTTCTTGTTCTTTTTAGAAACATAAAGAAATACCCCCATTCCTACTACCATACAAGTAATACTAATTACCGTGTATAATTTACTCTCATTAGCTATTGTATTTGGCACTTCAACTATTTGTTCATTAGTTAAATTAGCTTTAACTATTTCCCCGTTTTCTTTGATTTCAAACTCAATAATTTCATCTGTTATTTGATAACCTGTTGCACTTTCTTTTTCAATAATATGTCCTTTTCCTATAAATAAATCTTTAATAATAATTTGACCATTTTCATCAGTAAGTCCAGAGAATATTAAAGTAGATTCTATTGTTCCATCTTCTAATTCTTTATCTGAATAGATTTCTATTAAAGTATTAGGAATTGGTTTACCACTAACTAAATCTGTTTTAGTAAATTCTAAAGTTCCTTTTTTATAATAGTTTTGTAATTCTACATCTTTAACTATTTCTTTTGTATATTGGTCTTTATACTTTAATTCAAAAGTATATATTTTTTCATCTAACACATGGTTATTATCAGTTGATTTTTCTTTTATATAGTATTTCCCTAACTCTAAATTATCAATAACTGCTTTCCCATTGTTAGTAGTAACAGTTGTTATCAATTCATCTTTAGAATACTTTTTCTTACTACCAATATAAATATCTTCGTTTGCATAAAGTTCTAGTTCTACTTCACTTAATAATATCTTTTCGTATCCAAAAGTATTATTATCTATAATTAACTTTTCGCCATATTTAGTAATATTTAATTTTCCTTTAACTCTTTCATTTGCAAACTTAACTACTAATAAAGCACCATAATCTTTATCAACTAGTATTTCGCTACCTTCTCCAATATGAATTGGCATTGCTTCACTATTCCATAAATAACCATCTAAAACTTGATTTTCTACTTCTTCTAAAAGAAAATCTCCAACTAAATTAGCTGGTGTTATAATTACTCCATTTTCATCTGTTTCATATTCACATACCTTTTTAGCTGTTGGGTATGTTATTGTTTGACAAATATATTCACTAGTATTTGCATCTTTTATTTTAAACTTAATACCTGCTTTTGTAATTATTTCCCCAGTTTCTTTATCTGTTTTAATTACTTTTAATTTTGCTTCTATTGGAGCATTACTTAATAATTTATATATATTATTACCAGTATTCTCGTTTACTTCTATCTCAAAATTCTCAACCCTCTCATAATTAGGAGTATTATTCTCTTGTGAAATGGTGTATTTTCCATAAGGTAGAGATGTTTTTGCATATCCATTTTCATCAGTTGTTATAGACTCTACAAAACATCTATTGTTATTATTTTCAATACTTCTTAAGAGTGGTCTAGGGTTACAATCATTTAAATAAATATTAAATGTTATATTAGGTTCTCCTTTTAATATTCCTGTTGTCCCACTTGCAAATGTTTTAAATAAAGTAAAATCTGCTTTTATAACTTTTTCATAAACTTCTACATTAGCAAGTAAATTATCTTTATCTACTATAAATGAATATTTATTTTTATCTAAAGTATATCCTTTACTAGGTGATAGTTCTTTTAAATAAAAATCTCCTAAACTAGGCAAATAATCACTTATACCATACCCATTTTCATCTGTTGTAATTTCTCCTACCTTCTCATCATTCAAGTTGTATATTCCATATTTTGCACCACCAAGCGTGGCGTTTCCTTGAGGAATATTGTTTTTATTTTCACTATCAACTTTATTGATTTCTACTTTCCCACCTACAGATTCTAGTTCTATGGTTTTTGGGATTGGATCAACATTTCCTACTCTCATAACATTTTGTGAATGATTAGAATAATAAACGATTGGTGTAGATGACCAATATGATAATTTTTTAATCAATTTAACTTTAACATTTTCTGTTGAATTAGATGTAATTGTTAAAGTATTTCCATTTATACTAGCTACACCATTTTCTACTGATGAAATAGTAAATTGATTTAATATTCCATTTGTATCAGTAAAATCCATACTTTTACCTATTGGTAATTTAACTCCATCAATATTGAAATTTGGTTTAGTATAATGCTTATTTAATAAATCTTCCATTTCTGCTATTTCACTAACAAATTTATTTGGCAAATCTTTACCATTTAATGTATCAGTAAATACAATTCTTGATGTTGGTACTGCTGTTCTCCAAATCATAACTTGAGTAATTACATACCACTTTTTTGCTGAATGATCATAACCATTCTCTTTGTATTGATAACCATAATATGCTAAAAGTGATATTCTTTGCCATTGTTCTTCTGTCATATTAAGATATACTGCAAAATCACTTCTAGCTATCTTGTAATAAGGTAAGTTATTGTCTATATCCACGTAAGGTTGTAAACAATAAACAAACTTATTATCCTCGCTTCGTCTTATAAAAGCTCCTTGCTGATACTTAATGTATCCATCTTCTCTATATTTTCTAATATAGATATTTGCTATCTTTTCAGATGGCCAAATAGCTTGACCTTTATATTCTTCGGCATTTACTTTAGTAATACCTAAAAATATTGTTAAAAAAAGTATGCTAATCAAAGCATACATTATTCTTTTGTTTTTCATTTTTATCTTTCCTTTCTTTCTTCAAAATAAAAAGACACTCGTGTGTCTAAAATAATTTAATCATTTCTCCTAAATACCTACCAGATGCACTGTTTATTGTAGAACAAGAAAATCCCATTTCACTTTCTTCCCCATATTTAATACAAGCATTGAAACAAGCTTCTTCACTTCCATATTTTTCAACAGGAAAATCTACTCTTGCCCAACTCCACGCTGGTTTATTAAAGTATTCATCTTCTGTCATTCCAAGTTCTTCCCATGCTGTCATTTCTTTTTTTTCTTCTTGTTTTGGTTCGTTGGTTACACTTTTTTCAACTTGTTTTTGTTTTGATTGAGTAGGTTTGTTTTCTTTTTGTTCATTATTTGTCTTTCCTTCTGGTATGTCTTTATCTTTTTCAACAGTTTTTGTTGATAACTTTTCTTCTTCAAAATTGTTTTCTTCTGTTTTTTCTTCAATTTGAGTATCGTTTTTAACTTCCTTTTGTTCTTCATGCTCAATTTGATTTGTTTTGGCTGTATCTAGTTCTTTTACTGGTTTCCCATTAAAAGCACTTCCAAGTCCAACAACCAAACTCACAACTACAAAAACTATAAAAATTCGTATTATTTTCATCTCTTATCACTCCTCTTTTTTGTTTTACTGTAGCATACTTTAACTATTTTGTCATATCTACTAATTTTTTTCAGTTAGTAATAATAGTTAGTATTATTTTTAGGGGAGATTGTAAGAGGGGACTTTTTGTCAAAGATACTCCCATCATCTTTCATTCTTTTCTTGTTCCCTCTTTTTTTGCAACCACCTCCCATAAAAACTTACTGCTTTAACAACATAATTTTCTCTTTCTTCATTAGTTGTAAGATTTGTTGGGAGTATATTATTTAGTTTGTCCATATTAACTTTTAGAATTTGTATTTGATTAGGTTTTTCTTGTTCTAAAATAGTTTCCATATACTCTCTTGTAAGTTTATTATCTTTACTTAATCTCTTAAAATCTTGTGCTTGTGATAATGATGGTGTACATACAAAACATTCCATAATATCTAAAAGTTCTTTTTGTTCTTCTTCTTTTAAATAAGATATTTCAACTGCTGGTCTAAATGCCATACTTGGAGATAATTTCAAAGCATCATTATCTACCATTTGAAGTATTTGTGGTATTAGTTCAGTTAGTCTTATATATCTGTGTACTTGTCTAGCACTTTCGTTGTTTTCCATACCTATTATATCAACAGTTTTTAACTTGTCGCCCAATGGGCAAGAAGTTAAATTTTTACCTTGATGACTTAATGCTTCCATTTTTAATTTATAAGCAAATGCTTTCTCACTTGGTAGTATCTTCTCTCTTTGTAAATTACTATCAACCATTATAATAGTTGCCTCATCATCAGTTAATTCTCTAACAATACATGGTATTGTTCCTAGTCCTGCTAACTCACTTGCAAACTTTCTTCTATGCCCAGAAATCATTTCATATTTTCCATTTTCTTTTGGTCTTACTAATGTTGGTACTAATACTCCATTTTCGCTAATACTTTCTACCATTTGTTTCATATCTTCATTATCAATTACTTTAAATGGGTGTTTAGGAAAGTCATCAATATCATTTAAACTTATATTTACTACTTTTTCTTTTAATTTATCATCTCTTTGTTCTTGTGTTGAAAACAAATCATCATCTAGATAAATCTTTGGTAGTGGCATTTTTGTTTCTTTCTTTACCATTCTCCATTACCTCCTTTGCAAATAAGGTATATGAATCTGCTACCTTACTATTTTTATCATAAGAGAAAATACTTTCTCCATGAGATGTTGACTTTGCTACATTTACTGCCATTGGTATTTGAGTATTATATATCTTTACTTTACTCCCATAACTTTCTTGAAGTTCATATCTTACTTGATTAGGTAAAGTTGTTCTCTTATCTACCAGTGTAAGCAAAACACCATCAACCATCAAGTTTGGATTTATTTGTTTTCTTACTCTTGAAATTGTTTGTAAAAATTGTCCCATACCTTTTGCAGCTAAAAACTGTGTTTGTACTGGAATAATTACTTTATCTGCACAAGCAAGAGCGTTTATTGTTATCATACCTAAACTAGGCATACAATCTATCAATATATAATCATACTTATCTTTATATTTAGATAATGTATTTCTCATAACACTTTCTCTACTCATTACATTAACAAGTCCTACTTCTAATTGTGATAAATCTAAATTAGATGGTATTAAATCTACATCTTCATTATGATGTAATATTACTTCTTCTATATTTATATTATCATCTCTAATAGTAGAACTCATAACATCTGCTAATGTAGTTTGTATCTTATCTAAATCATTCCAACCCATACAAGTAGTTAAATCTCCCTGTGGATCGGCATCTACTAGTAATACTTTTTTTTCTCTTTTTGCTAATGCTACACCCAAATTAAAAGTGGTAGTTGTTTTACCAACACCACCTTTTTGGTTTGCAATAGCATATATCTTACAATTATCCACTTTTTCTCTCCTTTCTTTTATGTTAATTATGCTAAATTAAGTCCTATACTTTCAAACTTTTCTACTGTATCTGATTCCATTTTAGTAGTAACCTTTACATAAATCTCATAAGTTGTTCTTATATTGCTATGTCCTAATCTTTTTGATACTGCTTTAATATCGGCACCTGCTTCAATCAATCTTGTTGCATGAGTATCTCTAAAATCATGAAATCTACATGGAATACCTAATTCATAATGAATTACTTTAAATGGATATTTACAACTATCAGTACCTTCAAAGACTCCATTCTTTTTTAAAAAGACTAACTTTACTTCTTCTAATGGAACTTCTAATTCTGCATAAGCATTTATTATCTTTATTTCTGGTTTATTATTATAAGGATTATTTACAATTTTCTTATAATGTTTCATATAAGTATCTCCATAATCTTTTCTATTCTGTATTTGTTCTTCTTTATATTTTTTTAAAGCTTTCAATAAAGTATCTCCAATTTCAATAGTTCTATAACTTCCTTTTGTTTTACAAGTACCAAAATACCAAACCGTTGTAGAATTTCCACTTATTAGTCTTTTCTTTGTTCCACCTGCTTGATTTTTCTTTAAAATATTTTTATTAACTGTTATAGTTCTTTTTACAAAATCAATATCATCCCAAGTTAAACCAAAAACTTCAGATACTCTCAATCCCGTATAATAAGCAGTTAAAAATACATAATATACACAAGGATTATTAGAAAATCTTTCTAATATTTTTTCTACTTCCTCGTTTGATAATATATAAACAGGATCGCTGTCAGGTATATCATATTTTGGTAGTCTTACCTTTAATGATGGGTTTACTTTAATAAATCCAACAACATCGGTTGCATATCCCAGCGAACCTTTTAAAACTTTCAATATGTTTTTTAGAAAATTCTTTGAAAATCCTTTTTCTAAATATATATTGTTTATAAACTCTTGAATAACTGATGTTGTTAGTTGAGATAACATATAGAAACCTAATTTAGGTTTTATATGATTTTTTATAATATTTTGATATGCCTGAATTGTGTGATACTTTAAGTTTATTTCACAATGCTCTTTCATCCAATAATCTAAATAATCACTATAAGACATTTTGCTTGGTTCTATACAGTGTCCCACATTTATATATTCATTGTATGCCTTTACTCCTGCCTCAATAGCTTCTGATTTTGTTCTAAATCCTGACTTGTTTTTATATTTTCTTTTCCCATCAATAGATGCTATCGCAAATTGATATTGATATACCTTTCCCCTTTTTTGAACATAAACATTTCCCATAATTTTTTTCCTCCACTAATTGCTTAGCAAATGAAAAAATACCAGCAAATTGCTAGTATTTATTTTGTTTGTAAAAATGTTTGTAAATTTTTTTCCTTATTTTATAAGGGTTTGAGGACTATTTTACAAACATTTTGTAATTTTTACAAACAATTTACAAACATTTGAGGTTTTTTCAACCTTTTTTTAGTCCTTTCAAATCTCGCAAACCCTTATTTTATGGGCTATTTGCCACAACACTGTTTGTATTTCTTACCACTTCCACAAGGACATGGATCATTTCTACCAACCTTAGTACTCTTCTTTTGTACCTTAGCATGATCTTTACTATCATTTGTAATAGCGGTCTTTGCTACTTGTTTTCTTTCAATATTTTGTCTAATTTCAGATTTTAATAGATAAATACTAATATCCCTATTAATTTTAGCAATCATTTCATCAAATAATTGATATCCTTCCATTGTATATGCCTGAAGAGGACTAGTATTAGCATAACCTCTAAGACCAATACCATCTCTTAAGTGACTCATCGTAGAAATATGTTCCATCCAGTAATTATCAATAACTCTAAGAGAAATAGCCTTTTCAAACTCATCTCTAACTTCTTCTGGAATATCTTCTAATTTTTCTTCATAATCCTTTAGAGCATTTTCATATATCAAATCAATAACTTCACTAGGATGTTTACCATTAATTTCAGATAAATTAATTCTATATTTTCTAAGTAAGTTTTCATTTACAGCCTCAAGTATTTCACTATAATCATTTTCTTTTAGTTTATTACTCTCCACTAAATGTGAATTAACAATATCACTAATATATTCCTTAAAACCATTAAGAACTGTTTCATGAATAGAATCATTATCTAATATTTCATTTCTCTTACCATAGATAATTTCTCTTTGATTATTCATAACATCATCATAGTTAAGAAGTTGTTTTCTTATATCAAAGTTATTACCCTCAACTTTTCTTTGAGCAGATTCAACAGTTTTAGAGAACATCTTATTTTGAATAGCCATATCCCCGGTAAAACCTAGATTTTTAAGCATATCCTTATATCTATCAGAACCGAATCTAACAAGAAGGTCATCTTCAAATGATACAAAGAATTGTGTAAAACCAGGATCTCCTTGTCTACCACTTCTACCTCTAAGCTGATTATCTATTCTTCTAGATTCATGTCTTTCACTACCGATAACACATAAACCACCTAGTTCTTTAACACCTTCACCAAGTTTAATATCGGTACCACGACCAGCCATATTGGTAGCAATAGTAACAGCACCTTTTTCACCAGCATGAGCAATAATTTCAGCCTCTCTAGCATGATTCTTAGCATTTAATACTTCATGAGGAATCTTCTTTTTAGTAAGCATTTTACTAAGTAGTTCAGAAGTTTCGATAGCAATAGTACCAACAAGTACTGGTTGACCAGTAGCATGTCTATTTTCTATTTCTTTAATAATAGCATTATATTTACCTTCTTTACCAGGATATAATAAGTCAGTAGCGTCTTCCCTAATAACAGGTTTATTCGTAGGAATTTGAATAACAAACATATTATAAATATTTCTAAACTCTTCTTCTTCAGTCTTCGCAGTACCTGTCATACCAGCAATCTTGTTATACATTCTAAAGTAATTTTGGAAAGTAATCGTAGCAAGAGTTTTAGTTTCTTGTTGAATCTTAACACCTTCCTTAGCTTCAATTGCCTGATGAAGTCCATCAGAGAAGGCTCTACCTTTCATAAGTCTACCAGTAAATTGGTCTACGATAACAACTTCACCGTCTTGTACAACGTAGTCAACATCTAAACTCATAGCATAATTTGCTTTAAGTGCTTGATTAATATGATGTACTAAAGCTGTATTATTAATATCATATAAATTATCTAGATGAAAATGTTCTTCAGCCTTTCTACTGCCTTCGTCAGTTAAACTAACAGCCTTAGATTTTTCATCCATAATATAATCTTCATTTTCTTTTAAACTTTTAACATATCTATCAGCATCAATATATAGATTAGCAGACTGCATAACTCCGCCAGATATAATAAGAGGAGTTCTAGCCTCATCTATTAAGATAGAGTCAACTTCATCGACAATACAATAGTTAAGAGGTCTTTGTACTCTATTTTCTTTTTTTACAACCATGTTATCTCTTAAGTAATCAAAACCAAGTTCATTATTAGTACTATATAAAATATCACAGTTATAAGCTTCTTGTTTTTCTTTAAAAGAAAGTTCTCTTAAGTTAAGACCTACAGTAAGACCTAAGAACTTAAATATACTACCCATCCATTCAGAATCTCTAGTAGATAAGAATTCATTAACTGTAACGATATGAACCCCTTTTCCAGTTAAAGCATTTAAATAAGCAGGAAGTACACAAGTAAGTGTTTTACCTTCACCAGTTTTCATTTCTGCAATATTACCATAATGAATAGCAAGGCCACCAAGTAATTGACAGTAGAACGGTTTCATTCCAAGACATCTATAAGCTGCTTCTCTTGCAACAGCAAAAGCCTCAACTAAGATATCATCAAGAGTTTCTCCCTCCTCTAATCTTTTCTTAAATTTATCAGTATAACTAGCAAGTTTTTTATCAGATAATTTACTCATTTCTTCATCAAGAGCATCTATTTGATCTGCTAATTTACTAAATCTATATAATTCTTTATACTCATTATCAAATAATTTTTTAAGTGTTTTAAACATCAAATCATCTCCTAGATAATATTTTACTATATTTTAACTAAAAAAACTAGTAAATATTTAATATTTCCTTTATTTTATTGAAGTTTCACCTCCGTGCCTATAGTCTCTTTGGTGTTTTTGAAGCCTAAGGTCTTCAAAAAAGAGTTTTAAAACCATAAGTCTTTAAAACTTTAAAGTTATTAACAGTATATGTTGATAAAATTAAAATATAAAATAAAATATATCAACAAAATCTGTGAATACAAAGAAATGTAATGTATATAAAGTGTAAATATAAAATCATTATATAGACTTTGATTAAAAAATTAATTATAATTATATTAAGAGGAAAATATGGAAAAAGAAGATAATGAATTATTATTAGAGCAAATACTTAGTATAATAGAAGAAAATAATAAAAAGATTGAAAGTCAAGATTCAGAAGAATTATTAAAGCAAATGGTTTGGGAAGGATTACTCTTTCTTGAATCAAAAGCAGGAACAATGTCTAATGAATTAACAGAACTATATAAGACATATAAAGAATATTTAAAATTATCTAAGAATATAAATAAAAATGTTTTATATAAATATGAATTACAAATAAGAGTTAATGTAATACAAAAAATGATTGAAGAAGGTTATGACGAAACAAAACTACAATTAATAAGAGCTAAGTATAATTTAAAAATAATTAATCAGCTTTTTATAATATTAAACTTTATGATTAATGAAGATGATTATAGAAAAAATATAAGCAAAAGATTATATGACCCACAAATAAATCAAAATATTAATATATATAAACTAAATATGTCTCTCTTTATGATTAATTTAATTTATGAAAAAACAAGGGATAAAATAGATGCCATTTTAATGCAGCCTGAGAGTAAGACAGAAACTTTAATAGAAGATTTATTAAAAGAGTATAATGGTGATTCACAAACACTTGGTGAAGTATTATCATCAAGATATAAAGATGTAAGAAATAGCTCAGAACATAATCAGTATAGAATAATGAGAGAATATCTAATAGAACAAGGTTTTGACACTACAAAAACTCCTATATTTAAGTTTTTGAGAAACTCTTCTTCGCACGGTGAGTTTTACCCAATTATAAGGGACAATAATGATATTGATATAAAAATAGATAATGACGGGAAAGAAAAACAAGTTATATCCCTACAGACATTAATAACACTTGTAGATAGTAAACTATCAACATTACCCAGTGCAGAAGAATATCAAATATTTATAGATTTTTATAAGTCAACAGATATATTAGAAACAATGGAAAAATATAAAAAAGAAGGAAAGACTACTGGTGTAATAAAAATGCTTGCCATTTTATTTATGTATAACATTGTTCAGTATAATACCGAGCAGTTATTCAGTGAACTTAAAACAGGCAAAAGAAGTCAAATACGAAAAGTAGATAATTTGAATATTAGAAAATATTTTACATTTTCTGGTACCAGTGAAGATAAAAATTATAAAATACTAGAAACCATAAAACATGCCATAGGACATATGAACATAGAATATGAAAATGGAAATATTACTTTTGAAAATAGAAAGTATAATCAAAGCTGTACTGCAAGTATTATTAATATATTTGCCTTTGCATTAAAATCTGGTATTTATGGCACGGTGACAGCCACAACATTCTATCAATATTATATTGAAGAAGTGAAAAGAATAACTTCATATATAAATGATATTAATATTGAAGAAGTGAAAAGAATAAATTCATATATAAATGATATTAATATTGAAAAAGGTAATTATAATAAGATAGAAATAGATAAAAATGATATTTATTATAATAATAATTATAATAATAAAAAATATTATTAAAACCATAAAAGTATGTAAAAATAATTATATACTTTTTTATATTAACATTACTTGTGTATTGATAATTAATAATAATTATTCTATCAACATAATCTGTGGATAAACCAATTATAAATAAAAAGAGTATCAACAATTTCTGTTGATACTTTATTTTACTTAGTTTCAATTAAACCATAGTCTCCATCTTTTCTTTTATAAAGAACACAAGTTTTATTAGTATCCATATCTTTATATACAAAGAATGAGTGACCAAGAAGTTCCATTTCTAAAATAGCCTCTTCTTCATCCATAGGTTTCATTTCAATATCTTTTCTTTTAACAATTTTTTCTTTAGGTTCTTCCTCCTCTTTTATATCAAAATCAAAGTTAAATTCTTTAATATTATCTTTAACATTTCTGTTTAATCTAGTTTTATTCTTTCTGATTTGTCTTTCTAATTTATCACTTACCAAGTCAATAGCAGCATATAAATCATCACTTTCTTCTTCACTTCTAAGAATAAATTTACTAGTAGGAATAGTAACTTCCACTATTTGTGAATTACCTCTTACTTTAGCCAGTACATTAGCGGTAATATCATCGTCCTTAAAATATTTTTCAAGTCTTCCTAATTTAGTTTCCGTATAGTCTTTTATTGCATCGGTAATAAGCATTTTATCACCACGAATATTGTATTTCATATCAACATCCTCCTCCTATAATTAAAGTATATCAGAAATAATTTAAAAATAAAATAGAAAAATGAAAATAACATAATTTAACATAATTTAAACATAATTTGAGTAAAATTAAGACCAAAGATTTTCTTTATATTCCCCTTCATCTACTAATTTCTTAATAGAATTTTTAACATCAGGAGTATCTTCTCTATAAGTAACACCATGCCAACTAGCAGTAGTTCTAATTACTTTCATTGATGCCTTGCCATCTTTAATTAGATTACTTACAACATCAGGAATTAAATATTCTGAAGTAAGTAAGTCTTCTTTATTATCTATAAAGAATTTACTAAAACCTTCTTTAATATATCCAAATATACTAGGAGTAAATAGTAGGAAATTCATACTTACAGTATCATCGCTATTAACAGTGAAACTATCACTACCATCAAGTGGACTAGCTACAATTTCATTGCCAATTTTTTCTATTTTACTCTCAGTAATAGATTTTAAATAATTATTACTATCTACTTCACAAACACCTCTTTTAACAGAACCATTTTCTGTTAAAGTATTCGCTACCATATAGCCAATCATACCATATTTACTAGAGTCATTATCAATATTACTTAAATATTCATATGCTTTAATAAATGCATCTCTACCATAGAAATCATCAGAATTAATCATAGCAAAAGGTTCATTAACATAATCCTTTGCACATAATACCGCATGAGCAGTCCCTAAAGGTTTCATTCTACCACTTGGAATATCCCATCCCTTAGGTAAATTATTTAATTCTTGAAAAGCATATTCTACCTTAATATGTGGTTCTACTCTCTTACCAATAGTTTCCTTAAATAGTTCATAGTTTTCTCTTTTTATGATAAATACTATCTTATTAAATCCTGCTTTTATAGCATCATAAACAGAATAGTCTATAATAAATTCGTCACTAGGACCCATTGGTTCTATCTGTTTTAAACCTCCAAATCTACTACCCATACCAGCAGCTAAAATAACTAATGTTACATCTTTTTTCATATAATCCTCTCTTTCTTAAATGTACACCTTATATTCCTTTATAACTAAATTATATCAAATAAAATGATAAAAGTGAAGAATATACTACAAAAATATAAAAAAATGGTACACAGAGTGTATACCATTTAAATTATTTATATTGAGACATATATGTATTATATTTCTTTTCTAATACAGTATCAGAGAATTTAAGACCTGATTCTTCTCTCATTTTATCTAAAGCAACATAAGAGATATTTTTATCTTCTGATTTCTTTTCACTTACTAATGAATCAATTATTTCTTCTTTAACATCTTCAAGAGCAGGTTTTTCTTTTTGGTCTATTCTATAAATTACATGATAACCATAAGAAGTCTTAACAGGTTCTTTGCTATAACTATTATTTTCTAGTTTTTGCATAGCTTCCATATAAGCAGATTCTAAGTTGGCATTATAAGATTTATATCCCAATTCTTCATAAGTAATTTGATCTTTATATTCTTCTTTAACCTCATCAAAAGATTTACCATCATTTAATTTAGATATAATTTCTTTAGCTAAATCTTCAGCTTTTTTCTTATCTTCATCACTCGCAGAACTATCTACTTTTACTAAGATGTGTTTAGTATTAATATCACCATAAACTTTATCTTCATAGTATTTTTCTACTTCTTTATCAGAAATTAAAGTTTTGATATAGTCTTCAGCATATTTATTTCTTCTATATTGTAGTCTTAAATATTCTAAGAAAGCTTTTTCACTATCAAAACCATTATTTGATAAGAAAGTTTCTTTATCCATTTTATAGTATTGTTTATAAGCACTATAATAACTTTCTGCTTGCTGTTTTAATTCGTCGTTCATTTCATCAGTTTCAGGATATTTTTCTTCAAGAATTTTATTGTCAATCTTATCTAATAATGAACTAATAGAATATACATCTTTCATATCTTCATATAAGTCATTTGCAGTTACTGTATAACCATCAATTTCTGCAACAGGTTGAGTACCATCTTTTAATGTAGCAATTCTATCAGGCCATATAATAACAACTACTAATACAGTAATTAATATACCACCAACTGCTCCATAAATGGCAAGTCTATATTTATCAAAGAATTCAAGCATTTTAAATACTTTATCATCATTAACTTTATTTACTTTTTTAGTATCTTTCTTTGATTCTTTTTTAGACTCTTTTTTAGGAACTTCTTTAACTACTTTCTCTTCCTTTACTACTACCTCTTTCTTTTCTTTTTTATTATTTTTTGTCTCTTGTTTTTTCTTTGCCATTTTTCATTCTCCTTTCAAAGATACACTAATATAATATCAAATATAGGCTAAAAATACAAGGCTATTTTGTAAATATGGGCAAATTACCACAATTTTTAATTTTATTTTTTTATTGTTTATAAAGTACAGCACACTTTTCTTATTTTTCCATAAAATATTGTGAATAGAAAAAAAGGAGGAATGTATTATGGGTAACTGTGGATGCGGTACTGGATCTAGTGCTGCTATTGTATTAGTACTATTTATCCTACTAATAATCATACTAGGCGCTTGGATATAATTTAAAGGAGGTGCATTATAATGTCTGGAAATAGTTCTTGCAGCAGCACTTGCAGTCATAAAAGCAATAATGGTTTATTAATTGTTATTGTATTATACATCTTACTTGCTATCATATTAGGAAATGCTTTCTTATATTAAAATATTTATATTAGAGAAACTATCTTCGGATAGTTTTTTCATATCAAAAAAAGTAGACATTTGCCTACTTTAATTTATTATATACTTCTTCAATAGATAATTTATCATCATTATGATACTTAGGAATTAGATGTAAATGATAATGCTTAACATCTTGACCAAGGCCATTATTTTGAGCAAAAGTAATACCGTCACAATTTAGTCTTTCTTTTAATCTATTTGCTATAACTTTCGCAGTTTCTAAAACATGATTAAGTACCTCTTTATCAATATCAAAGAAGTCTTGATAATGTTCTTTAGGTACAATCAGACAGTGGCCAGTACTATTAGGGTTAACATCTAAAAATACCTTTACAATATCATCTTCATATATTGTATATGATGGTATTTCATTATTAATAATTTTACAAAATATATCCATATTAGGTTACCTCCACTATAAGTATATCAAAAAAAAGAAAATAAATAAATATTTTCTTAAGTGAATATCTGCGAATATTCTATTATAATTATGTAAAAACTTTCTTTTTTTTATACAAATAAATATAAGTTTAATTCTTAATCTTACTAAATATAATAGCTGTATCATAAAATTTATTAAGTTTTTTATTCCAATTATTTTTAATTTCTTTAATTAACTTATCTTTAATATCTTTAATATTATCTTCATCCTTCTCAAAATAATCATAGTATAAATATTTTAAATTAATATCATTCTTTTCATTACTAATATATTTTAGAAGAAAGTCTCTCTTTTCTCTAATACTTCTAGTAACATTATCATTATTAACTTTAGTATGTTTAATAATAGGAATATTGTATATTTCATTGTTTACAATTTCATCTAGTACCTCTTCTTCTTCATCAAGAGTAAGACTACTTCTTTTAATTAAGTTACCATTTTCATTAAACATAATAGCTATTACTTCTTTCTCATTAGAAATAAGAAGAGAAGGACCAAGTTTACTTCTGGTATAAGTATAAGTTTTATCCCTAATAACATTAATAAAATCCTTACTAACACAGACATTATCATATTTCATAATATTAAAGCATTCATTATCTACTAGAAACAGAGGAATCTTCTTAACATTAATAATATTATCTTTTCTATTCCATTCATAAAAAGAATAATATTTCTTATTAAAATTAAGTACAATATCATAAATATAATTCATTCTTATCTTCTCCTTTAATAGTCATTGAAAAAATCATCATAATAAGACCGATAATACTAAAATAACATTCAAATCTTCTAACAATAAAATTAACATAATTCAAAAAATTATACCCCATAGACATTAAATTAAGATATAAAATAATAAAACTACATCCAATAACCATAAAACCAAATCCAAGTAAAAAGAAAAAAACTCTTACCATAATATCCCTCATTTAAACATATTCAAATAAATAGATATTATTAAGAGTTTTTACTTACTCAATTTCGTTATTATTTTTAATTTCAACTCTACTAATAGAATCAAATCTTTTAGTAATCTTATCAGTAGTAACATGAATACTTTCAATATCTTTATTAACAGTTTCTATACTTCTAGATAACTTATCCCATCTATCTTTATATCTACTAAATTCAACACCTAACTTATTAAGTTCATCATGAATTATACTAGTATATTTATCTCTTTCCATATTCTTAAGAAGAACTTCAATAACAGTAAATGTACTAATTAATGTTGTAGGAGAACATATCCATACTCTTTTTCTATGAGCATATTCAACTAAATCACTATGATAAGCATTAATTTCGGCGAATAAAGCCTCAGCAGGTAAAAACATAATAGCCTGATCAGAAGTAATACCAGGAATAATATATTTACTACTAATAGCATCAATATGTTTTTTAACATCAGCTTTAAATTCCTTTTCCGCAGCAGTCCTCTCTAACTGAGAAAGATTTTTATCAACCATTTTTTGATAGTGTTCTAAAGGAAACTTAGAGTCAATAGCAACAGTACCAAGTGGTTCAGGAGCAAATATTACTGCATCAGCAATAGTGGTATTAGGAAAAGTATACTGAAGTCTATATACATTATCATTTCTTTCACCAAATATACTAACAAGAATATGCTTAAGATTAATTTCACCAAATATACCACGACTCTTTTTATCAGTTAAAATACTTTGAAGAGAAACAATATCAGTAGATAAAGTATCTATTTTCTTTTGAGCTTCATCTATTCTAGATAATCTTTCTAATATATTAGTAAATGTTTTATTAGTCTTAGCAAAATTATCATCTAATCTTTCATTAACTTTATCATTAATTTGACTAAGTTTCTTTTCCATTCTTTCATTTAATCCATTAAAATTATCATTCATTGTTTTCATTATATCTATTTGAAAACTAGATAACTCTTTAACAGTAGTAGTTTCTAAATTACCAAGTCTTTCAGTAATTTTTCCTTCATTAACATTCTTACTAATTGCTATAATAACTAAGATAATTACTACAATAAGTAGTCCTATAATTATATAATCTAACATTTTTATACCTCCATATTTCACATTTAAAGTATATCATATATTTAATATCAAGTAAATAGAAAATATAAAAATATCAAACAAATGTATATAAAATATTATAGCGTTTAGTAAAGAGCTTGTAATCTCTTTACTATCATTAAAGCCTAATGTCTTTAATGAAAAAATTGAAGCCTTAAGTCTTCAATTTTAAGTTTATCTTTTTATTCCTTTTTTATCTTCTTCAGTAGGAGGTTTCATATAATATTTATCAGGGTTATTCATAATTTCTTCTTTAATATTATAAGGACAATTTAGTTTATTCAAATCAAAATCATAAGGTAATTTTAAACCATCAGCATTAGTAAGAGACCTTAAATATATACGACCACCAACATGTTGAGGAAGAACAAGTCCATCAGCACTAGTAAGAGAGTTTAAATCTATACTACCACCAATACTTTCTGGAAGAACAAGACCTTCAGCACTAGCAAGACGATTTAATTCTATACTACCACCAACATGTTGAGGAAGAACAAGACCTTCAGCACTAGTAAGAGAACTTAAATATATACTACCACCAATACTTTCGGGAAGAACAAGACCTTCAGCATTAGTAAGAAAACGCAAATTTATACTATAACCAATGCTTTTTGGAAGAACAAGACCTTCAGCACTAGTAAGAGAACTTAAATATATACTACCACCAATACTTTCGGGAAGAACAAGACCTTCAGCATTAGTAAGAAAACGCAAATTTATACTATAACCAATGCTTTTTGGAAGAACAAGACCTTCAGCACTAGTAAGAGAACTTAAATATATACTACCACCAATACTTTCGGGAAGAACAAGACCTTCAGCACTAGTAAGAGACCTTAAATCTATATCACCACCAACATGTTGAGGAAGAACAAGACCTTCAGCACTAGCAAGAAGCCATAAATATATACTACCACCAATGCTTTTTGGAAGAACAAGTTCTTCAGCACTAGTAAGAAACCTTAAACCTATATCGCCACCAACATGTTGAGGAAGAACAAGACCTTCAGCACTAGTAAGAGAGTCTAAATCTATATTACCCGGAAGAGCTTTAAACTTTTTTGGATTATTTAGCCATTCTTTTTGTGATAAAGCAACCTCTTCTTCTTCAATATTAAATATAAGACTATAATCTCTTCTTTTATTTCTTTTTCTTTTAATTTCTTCTATTCTAGGATCTTTTCCATGCCCGAAACCTGTGATTTTACCATCTATTTCATATAAAAATTTAAGTTCATCAAGAGTAAGTTCAATATTATTATTTACCTTTTTATCAATTAAAGTAAGTAATTTCATATCATATTCTTTTTTTAAATATTCACCTCTATCAGGAAATTCTTTTAGTTTTTCTTCAAGAATAGGCATCATTTCAGGTTCCATATTTTGATTATCTGCTATACCTCTAATCTCTCCAATTTTATCTTTACCATCCATTCTAATAGCAATTCTAGGTACTTTAGCCTCTCCATTTTCATCTAATGAATAATAAACATAAAAGTCACCACCTGCCAACTGGTCTTTGGCAAAGTTCTCCCCAGCAGCAGTACACCAACCAGTATAATATCCTTGAAGTGAATTTCTTAAAATATTATAATCACTTCCTTGTTCATATTTAATCCATTTGCCATCAGTACTATTACTTTGATGTTCTCCTTTTAAAAAACTTTGCTTAATAACATATTCATATAAAAGTTTAAAATTACCAGTACTTAAAGCTTGTTTAATACCTTCTTCACTTTTCTTACTTTTAAGAAAATCTTCCATTAGTTTTAAAGTAGTAAAAATATATTCTCTTTCTACTGGAGGAAAAGGATATACAGTACTTTTATCTCTTTTACTAAATTTACCAGTTTCCTTATCATATTTACCTAAATTTTGTAGTCCTTGAAATACCCAGTACTTTTCCCACATTTCATAAGATTTACTTTCTTCATCATATAAAAAGTATTCAATCCATTTATCTAAACTTTTCCTTTGATCATCAATAACTTCTTCAGTCATTCTCCTCTTATCTTCTTCAGTTAATTCAATGTTACCATAACCTCTTTCTCTAGCAAGTCTAACTTGATTTTGAAAGTAAGCATCAGGTATATTTTCTGGTTTAATAACATATAAGTCATAGTAAAAACATTTAAGTAATTTTTCACCATTAACACTTTTAGTTTTAGACACCTTATTATGTAGTTCTTCAAGTCTTTCAAAATATTTTAATAATCTTTCTCTCTTTTTATCAGATACATTTGAAGCCTTAAGAACTCTATCACTGTTATGTAAATTAGTATAAACTTTAGATATCATATCTAGCCAAGCATTTCTCATGTTATCATCCATAGTTATCACCTCTTCTAGTGTAAATATATCACATTTAGAAATAATAATAAATAAAATAATAATATTTTTACATAATACTTTACAAAAAAATAACCCTAAGTTAATAGGATTATTTAAGTAATTTACTAAAGTATTTATCTATTTCTTTTACTCTTGATTTAAATACAAACATATCAACTATGGCACTTACAGAGTATACAATAAGAATAATACCAATTAATGTAGTAATAACAAGAGCAGTATTTCCTGGATTAATAATTAATATTACACCACATATAACCATTAATATAGAGGTAAATAAAGATAGAATATAACTATTATCAATATCTTTAATAATAAATGATATTCTAGAACTAAATGCACCACTTATAATAAAGAAAATACCTAAAACAATTGGTAAAATACTTTCAAAAATACTAGGATTTAAAAATACACAAATACCAAGTAAAAATGATAAAATACTATTTGTCATTTGAAATAAACAAAGAGCAGGATTAATACTAAAACTATCTATAAAACTATAAATACCATAGATAATCATAATAGTACCAATAACATAAGCAAAAGTATCAAGAGATGCTTTAGGCCATACAATAAGTAAAATACCCACTATCATAAATAAAACTGACAATATAATCGATAAATTAATGTACTCATTTATTTTCTTAATCATACTAACCATCCTTTCTAACAATATTATAACAAAATTACCAAAAATTACAACAACATAACTAAAAAAATAGTTGTAAATTTTTTTTTACAACTATTTAATTATTAACTCCATGTCTTACTACTGGTGTATCATTAGTAATAGCTTTAAATGAATATCCATTATCTTTACCATATCTAATAATGTCTCTTAAAGCATTCACAGTACTCCTGTGATTAGCAGAATCATGCATAAGTACTATGTTTGTTTTATTATGAGATAAACCATTTATAACATTATTGTATATTTTATTACTGTTATTACCATCACCACCAGCATCATTAGAATCAACATTCCAATCAAAATATACATATCCTTTATTAGTAACAGCATTAACAAGTCTAGACATAATACCTTTATTATAATTTCTACTTATAGTATTAGAACTACCTCCAGGAAATCTAATAAATTTACATCTAATTCCAATAGAATTATAAACACTATCACTAACAGTATTTAAATCATTAAAGTAATTTTCTTCATTAGAGTACACATAACTATATTTATGACTAGAAGTATGTAAAGCAATTGTATGTCCACTATTGTAGGCTCTCTTTACATATTCACCACCACTAGTTACAAAGAAAGTTGCTTTAATACCTTCTTCATCTAAAATATCTAAAATTTCTTTTGTCAAATAACTAGGTCCATCATCAAAGGTTAAATAAATACTACCATTTCCATAATAACTTGGTCTTTCTCTGACGGTAATTTTTCTATCTACTGAAGCTTCATTACCACTATTATCTACTACCTTATAGTTAATAGTGTAAGTTCCAACTCTATTAGTATCAACAGTACCTGTTGCTATAACCTTATTAGTGATATCACCATCACATTTATCAATTGCCGTATATCCTTTTTCAATATATTTACTATTTTTATAAATAACAATATTATCATCACCTATTAAAGTAAGTGAAGGCTCTTCTTTATCTTCAAATATAATACTTCTTCTAATTTTATTTTTATTACCTGAACTATCTTTAACACTATAAATAATAAAATTACCATTCTTTTCTATATTTACTTTATCAGTAATATCTCCATCATAATCATCACTTGCCGTATATCCTTCTTCATCATAATCTTTATTAGGACAAACATAACTTGGGTTATTTCCTTTTAATTCAACTTTTGGTTTTACTTTATCGACAACTTTAATATCAAAAACTTTATTATATCTATAAAATAAATATCTAACTTTAACAGTAACTTGATAATTTCCAAGCATCTTTTTATCTATATTATCACTAATTTTAATATACTTATTTATGTCTCTTATAGTGTTATAAGCTTTTATATTATATGTATCATTACCATTATAACCAATTGTATCTTTATCAATATTAATATTAGGTAATAATAAAGAACATATAAGTAAAATTACTGAAATAACTATAGAGATAATTATTGTCTTTTTAAACTTCATATTATCTACTTCCATATCAGATTTCATTATATCATCACTATAAAAAAAATACTATTCCAAAACGGTATTTTTATCTGGCTTTACATTCTTTTCGTAAATAGTAACTTTATAATTATTATCAATCGTAGCTAAAAGAATATTATCATAATTATCATAACCATTAACTTTAAGTTCATGATCTAACCATTCTTTATCCTTATTAATCGCCTTCATATTATTAACCATATACTTACTATCAATGATGGCATTTACAGTAAGTCCTTCATTACTACACTTAATTTTCATATCTCTTTTAGTCACAGGCTTTTCTTTTTCTTTAGGAAGAAAACTAATATTACCATTAACTTCCATAAGAGCATAATCAATTTCATCTAAATTAAAATAACCATTTTCTCTTGCCTCCATTAATAAATCATTAACATCAATTTTAGATTTTTTTAAACCAGATTCAATAATTTTACCTTTTTCCACAAGAACTGTTGGTACACCAATAAAAAATCTTCTTGTCCAAATACTTTTTATAGATACAAATGAAATTATATAAGATATAAAGCCATATATAAATAGAGCTGCTATTCCTGCAATCATATTCTTTTCAATATCTAAAGAAATATCAGCGGCAATAGAACCAATCGTAATACCAACAACATAGTCAAAAAAATTAAGTTCAGATATCTGTTTCTTCCCCATCATCTTAGTAATAAAGAAAAGAATAATAAGAACTAGTATTGTTCTAAAACAAATATTAAGAAAATCACTCATAATAAAACACCTCATAATTAGTATGAAGTGTAAAAATATTTATATACCATTAATATTATTAATAATCATAGAAATAATAAATAAACAAATAATAAGTATATAGAATTTACTAAAAATATAAAGTACTAACTTATTACCTTTATCACTACCTATTATAACATCTCTAATTAAGAGAATAATATAAATAATACATAAAATAAATAAAGGTATACCAAGAATGTTATATTTAAAAGCATTAATAAAATCTAAATTAAGAATAGACCTAAAAGATCTAGTTAAACCACATCCAGGACAAGAAATATGGAACATCTTCTTAAAAAGACATTCCACATTGGACTTTCCAGTAACTATTATAAAAATAAATAAAGTACCAGAAAGCAAAATAATTAAATTAATAATTCTTTTTTTCATTAGTCTCTTAAAGTATTACCATCAGCATCTTTATAGTCATTACTAGAAAGAATCATAATACCTTCAATAAGTCCCCAAATAGCGGATACAGGACTTAAGATACCACAAGATAAAACAGTAATTAAAAGTTGAGCAACTGCTTTACCAGTAAAACCAAGGTAAAAGTTATGAACACCAAAGGCACCTAAGAAAATACCAAATAACCCAGCAGCAAGTTTAGATTTAGCATTAGGATCACTTGAAGTAGTACTCTTTTTAACTCTAACACCACAATTTAAACAAATATCTTGTTCATCAGTTAATTCCTTTCCACAATTTGCACAATACTTAGCCATAAATATAACCTCCTTTTTATAAACTAACCATTAATTTTATTTAAAATAATATCTAACATTTCTTTTTCTTTAAGAAGAGCTTCTCTATCTTTATCAACAATTGCTTTAGGAGCCTTCTCAACATAATTACTATTACTAAGAAGTTTTTCTCTTCTTGCAATTGAAGCCTCTAGACTTTCTTTTTCTTTAAGAAGTTTTTCTTTTTCTTCTTCTAAACTCTTACTATTATCATATATAATAGAAGCCTTCATACCAGCATATTCTATTTTTATACCATTACCATCTTCTAAAGAAATCTTATCACTTAATTTTAGCATATTAATAATAATGTCTTTAGAAGTCTCATCATCAATATCAATATATACCTTATACTCTCCAATATTACCAAGTTCAGCCTTTTTATTTCTAAACATTGTAATAAATTCAAGTACATTATCAATATTAGTGGTAAATACCTCTTTCTTATTATATATAGGATACTTACTAATCATAATAGATTCTGCTTCTTTAATAGGCATCATACCATATATTTCTTCAGTAACATAAGGCATAAATGGATGAAGCATCTTTAGAATATCCGTAAGAACTCTAACAAGTACACTCTTCGTAGTATTATCGTTATAGAACTTAGATAACTCAATATACTTGTCACAGAAGTCTCCCCATACAAAATCATATAGTGTATTACCTACAATATGAAAATCATATTTATCCATATTTTTAGTAACATCTTTAATCGTAGTATTTAATCTATTTAAAATCCACTTATCTTCTTCTTTTAAATTATCAAGAGTATAATCTTCCTCTTTAAAGTCTTCTAGTTTCATTAAAACAAATCTTGAAGCATTCCAAATCTTATTAATAAAGTTCCAAGTTGATTTAACTTTTTCTTCATCATATCTTAAATCCATACCAGGAGCAGTATTTGTAGTTAAGAAGAATCTTAAAGAGTCAGCACCATACATATCAATAACATCCATAGGGTCAATACCATTACCTAGACTCTTACTCATCTTTCTACCTTTTTTATCTCTAATAAGACCATGAATTAAACAATCTTTAAAAGGTCTTTCATTTAAGAACTCAAGTCCTTGAAAAGTCATTCTATTAACCCAGAAAGGAATAATATCATAACCAGTAACTAGTACATTATTAGGATAATATCTCTTAAGTAAGTCAGTATTATCAGGCCATCCTAAAGTACTAAAAGGCCATAGTGCTGAAGAAAACCAAGTATCAAGTACATCATTATCCTGTACCCAACCATCACCTTGAGGTTCTTCCATACCAACATAAACTTCATCACCTTTATACCAAGCAGGTATTCTGTGACCCCACCATAATTGTCTAGAGATACACCAATCATAAGTAATTTCCATCCAATGATTCATAGTCTTTTCATATCTAGGAGGAACAAAGTTAACTTTCTTATCTTTATCCTTTTGGTTTTCAAGAACTCTATCTGCTAGTGGTCTCATCTTAACAAACCATTGTTTAGAAAGATAAGGTTCAACCATAACATCACTTCTCTCAGAAAAACCAACGTTATGATTAATAGGTTCAATCTTAATAAGAAGTCCTTCACTATCTAAGTCCTTAATAACAGCATCTCTACATTCAAATCTATCCATACCATTATATTTACCAGCATTCTCATTCATTGTACCATTAGGATTCATAACGACAATTCTCTCTAGATTATGTCTATTACCAACTTCAAAGTCATTAGGATCATGAGCAGGAGTAATTTTAACAACACCAGTACCAAACTCCATATCAGCGTGTTCATCACCAATAATAGGAATAAGTTTATTAACTATTGGAAGCATAACATTCTTACCAATATATTTCTTATATCTATCATCATCTGGATTAACCGCAACTGCAGTATCACCAAATAAAGTCTCTGGTCTAGTCGTAGCAACCTCTAGGTACTCATCAGTACCTTCAATCATATATTTAATGTGGTAGAAGGCCCCTTCAACATCTTTATAAATAACCTCTTCATTACTTAGAGCAGTCATCGCCGCAGGATCCCAATTAATAATTCTCTCACCTCTATAGATAAGACCTTTGTTATATAAATCAACAAATACCTTTCTAACAGCATGAGATAAACCATCATCTAAAGTAAATCTTTCCTTATCATAATCAAGAGATAAACCAAGTTTAGCCCACTGACTATGAATATTTTCGGCATATTCTTCTTTCCAAGACCAAGCAACTTTAAGCCACTCTTCACGAGACATACTTCTAGGATTAATACCTTCACTTCTAAGTTTTTTATCTACTTTAGCCTGCGTAGCAATACCAGCATGATCCATACCAGGAAGCCATAATGCATCAAAACCTTGCATTCTCTTATATCTAATAATAATATCTTGAATTGAAGTATCCCAAGCATGACCTAAATGTAATTTACCCGTTACATTAGGAGGAGGAATAACTATACAGTATGGTTCCTTACTTAAATCTCCAGATTTAAAATACCCCTTTTTCTTCCAATTATCATATTTATCTTTTTCAACCATCAAGTGGTCATATTTTTTATCAAGCATTTACAACACCTATCCTTTTATCGATATAATTATTAAGAACAACCATAAGTTGTTTAAAGAACCCCTCTAATTCACTATTATCAAAATTTAAAGAATTAAATATCTTATTAACATAATCATTTTGTTTTAATAAATAATAAGAATATTTATAATTAAATGAATACATCTTTGATAAAGTAACTAATACTTCATCACTAGCATTATCACTCACTTTAGAACTAATAGTCTTAAAACTTTTAAAGTCATCGTACACGAGACTACTAGGATAACTTTTGATTACTGTATCTACATATGGATAATTAACAAATAATCTAAAAGAATCTAAATTATGAGCATCTTTTATAATAGCACACATATGTCTACCTTTCTCATCAATATCAGCAGGGAATCCATTTTTATCATAAGCAAAGATAGCCATTTTAATAACTGTATCATACTTAGTTTCTTTACTAATTTCTCTAATTAACTTTTTATTAAATAAAACATCAATAGTTCTATTATAACTATCATTAATATCATCATCCATTTGATAATTAGGAGTTTTAGAAAAGTTGCCTATCTCATGAAATAGACCAATAAGTTCACAGACGGCTACTTCTTCCTCAGAAAAAATACCCAAACCAGTAGCTAGTTCTCTTGCAAGTTCCATAACTTTCAGTGAATGAAAATATCTAGCTTTAATATCTATATTATTCATATCATATTTTCTGACATATTGTTCAAATATTTTCATAATTCTACTACTTTTCATAAAATACCTCCTTTGGTTAATATAAGTATATAATAAAATCATATAATTTTCAAGTAAAATATCTAATTTATTTAGGCATCTCACACTTCGTTGTTCGTTGTTTCTGAAGCCATAAGTCTTCAGAAAGAAAGTAGAGCCACATTGTCTCTACTTTAATATTCTTTTTTTCTAATTTTAGCTTTTCTTTGTTCATTAACAATATAACTACTTATAACATCAAGATTATCTGTATATACAGGAATTCTTTTTAAGATATCATTTTTAATATCTTTAATTTCATTATTACTACATATTTTACCATCATATATAATATAAGAAGAGACATTACCAAAATTATTATAATCAACACTGGCACCAACATTATCTAAGTCAAATGTCTGATGATATATAGGAAAATCTCTTTTATCAAGCATAAAAATATCAGTATAAATTTCAGCTAAAGAAAATATATTTATAATTTCTTGATAAAATTTATCAAATACCCTATTTTTTAGCACATTATTCTCAAAGTGAATATTACCACTATTTCTATCCTTTATTATATAATAATAAATGTTATTAGTAGAAAATTCTTTTCTTCTATATATTGGATTAACTATAATAATTATCTTAATAAAATCATCATTAAATTCTGAAACAAAAATTTTTCTAAACCAAGGATTTATCATGTTATTTTTTATTCTATCTACAAAAGTATATTCATTATTCATACTATTAATCATTTTATCATTACCATATCTTAATATTCTAAAATCTTCAAAGTATTCATTTAATAATTTGTATAAAGAGTAAACACTAATCATATTATCTGTATCACTAACAATATCTAGTTTTAAAAACTTATAACAGTCATCATTTATCATATCATATTTCCTCCCAATTTTATGTTTAAAAGAATAAAAAAATATATTATATGCATACTTATAATATAATTATATCAAAAATAAAGAAAATGTAAACATCTAAAATTAATATTGAAATACCAACTTAGGTATGATACAATTAATATAGAAATTGAACTGGAGGAAGAAAAATAAAGCCGTTATTCCTGATGAAGGTTTATCACATGATGATTTAAAAGAAAGAGAATTCTATTATAATCGTCTAGTAGTAGAAACTAGAAATAATGATATCATAGATAAACAATTATTCAATAAAATGTATGATAAGTATTTAAAGGCTGAATTAGATGACCGATATGCTTTAGAATTAATGGTACAAAGTTATTTAGAATTTTACGATTATTATAACGAGGCTAAGAGAAGAGCAGAACTTACAGGAGATACTATCAAGTCAGACTATGCAAATTGTGAAGAATTTGTTGATAAAAGAATGCAAGAAGAGGGTTATAACTTTGGTAACGTAGGAAAAGGAAGATAAAATAGTAAAACTCAAGATTAATTTCTTGAGTTTTTGTTATATAATTACCACTTATCCACAGTATCTGTTGATAAACTAACAATTATTAATAATATTTTCAATTTCTAAAACAGCCTCATCAACAGTATTGTTGATAACTATATAATCATATTTATCCTTACATTTAATTTCTTCTTTAGCAATATTAAGTCTCTCACTAATAATATTATCATCTTCAGATTTTCTACCCCTAAGTCTTCTTTCTAATTCATCAAAAGAAGGAGGCATAATAAATATAGTAATAGCATTACTAAAAATCCTCTTAGCATTAATAGCCCCATTCATTTCTAGTACTGCAATAACATTATTCCCATTATTCGTAGTCTCTTTAATAAATTCATTAGGAGTACCATAATAATTACCATTATACATAGCATATTCTAGAAAATAATCTTCTTCAATATGTCTTTTAAATTCTTCTTTACTTACAAAGAAATAACTAATACCTTCTATTTCATTAGATCTTTTCTTTCTAGTAGTCATAGATACAGAATATCTGCCCATTCCTTTTTTAACTAACTCATCACAAATAGTATCTTTTCCTACTCCTGAAGGACCAGAAATAATAACAAATTTACCTTTTTTCATAACATCACTCCAATATACTAATATTATTTATAATAACTTGATATTTATCATATCTTTTTTCTACTCTACCAAAAATCTTAATAATATTACCAACTTTAATATTATTAAATTTCTTATAAACATCTGGGAAACAAGTAAGATCAACTTCTCCAAATTCATCACTACCTACAATAAAAGCCATAACATCATTATTCTTAGTAGTAGTCTCCTTAAGTCTACTAATCATAACAATCATAAAAATTCTCTTATCAAAGAAATCACTAATATTAGAAGTATTAACAATAATACTATCATCTCTATATTTAGAAGCAGGATGTTCAGTAAGATAAAAACCAATAGTTTTAAGTTCTAAAGAAATAAGTTCATTCTTATCATATTCATCATATAAAATAATTTCTGGTTTTAAAGTTTCAATCATTCCAGCATCTTTACCAATATCCGCATAATTTAAAATAGTATCTAAATTTTGTATAAGAGTATTTTTATTATATCCAAAATTAATTGCTCTTGCATATATAAGATTAGAAATAGTCTTTTTATTAATACCTTTATTCGACATTCTTACAATAAAATCAATAGGATCAGTAAACTTACCGTTTTCTCTTTCATTAATAATATCATTAGAAATAGAAGTACCAACGCCATTAATAATAGATAAAGGACATCTAATACCATCCCTACCAGCATAAAATTTATTACTACTTTCATTAATATCTGGAGGAAGAATTTTAATTAAGGATTTTCTTGCTCTATTAACATAAATATTAATTTTACTAGTGTTACCAATAGAATTAGTTAAGATACCTGCAATAAAGTATTTAAGAAAATATGTTTTAATAAAAGCCATCTTATAAGCAGTAATAGCATAAGAAACAGAGTGTGATTTATTAAAACCATAATTAGCAAACTTTAAAATCAAGTCATACACTTCAGTAGCAGTCCTTTCATCATATCCATTATCTAGACATCCCTTAATAAACTTAGGCTTTTCTGCTAAAATAATACTTTCTTTTTTCTTTGACATTGCTCTTCTTAAAATATCAGCCTCACCATAAGAATAACTAGCCATCTTTCTAACTATTTGCATAATTTGCTCTTGATAAATAATAATACCATAAGTAGGTTTAAGAATATCTTCTAGGTCAGGATGAATATAATCAACCCTCTCTCTGCCTTCTCTTCTAGCAATAAATAAATCAATATTATCCATAGGACCTGGTCTATATAATGCTAAAGCTGTAGCAATATCATCAAATGAATTAACTTTAAGTTTAGATAGAAATCTCTTCATACCAACTGATTCAAACTGAAATATACCATCAGTATCAACATCTCTAAATACTTTTAGTGTTTTCTTATCATCAAGAGGAATCTTTTCAAAACTAATATTAATACCTTCATTTTTTCTAATTTCTTCAATAACATTACTAATTAAAGTCAAATTATCAAGACCTAAAAAGTCCATTTTTAATAGTCCTAATGGCTCCAAATAATCTTTTGAGAAGGCTGATACATACATGCCTAAAGGATTCTTATATAAAGGAATAACTACATCGATATCTATATTACTCATAACAACCCCAGCAGCATGAACCGATATATGTCTAGGAAGTCCCTCTAGTTTAATCGAAGCATTATATAATTTTATATAATCAGGATTAGAATTAATAATTCTATGAAACTTACTACCTACTACATAACTATCTTTAAGGTTTTTAGTAGTAATAGCCTTAGCAATTTCATCAATAATAGGAAGCGAAATATTAAGTACTCTACCAACATCTCTTATAACTTGTTTAGCTCCTAATGTATTAAAAGTAATAATACCAATCGCTCTTTTCTCACCATATTTATTCATAACATAATCTGTTACTAATCCCCTTTTTTCACTATCAAAGTCAATATCAATATCGGGCATAGTTACTCTTTCAGGATTTAAAAATCTTTCAAATAACAAATCATATTTAATAGGATCAACATCTGTAATACCAAGACAATAACTAACTAAACTACCCGCTGCACTACCTCTACCAGGACCTACTAATATATTATTAAACTTGGCATATTTAACATAATCCCATACTACTAAGAAATAGTCACAGAAGCCCATCTTATTAATAACATCAAGTTCATAATTAAGTCTATCTTGATATTCTTTAGAAACATTACCTGAGAGTCTTCTATTAAGACCTTTATTACATAAACTATTCAAATATTCAAAAGAATCAACATCTTTATTATATATAGGTAATAATCCATCTCTTTTCTCAAAAGTAACATTACATTCATCACAAATATATTTCATATTACTTCTAACACTATCATTAGTAAGATTATTAAATTCTTCTTTATCAAGTAAATGTTTCCCAGTATAAGTATTAAGTTCCATCTCTCCTAATTTCTTATCATCTTTGATCATCAATAAATAATCTAAGTACTTATAGTCATTCTTCTCAATATAAGAAATATCTGTAATAAGAACTCCCTTATCTTTAACTTTATCTCTTTCTTCTACAGAGGTATATCCTATATAATATTCATCAAAAATATTAGTAATCTTTTCATTATAAGAACTATAAGGCATAATTAAAATAATATCTTTAGAATATATCTTCAAATCATCAAAAGTAATTTCTCTATCAGATATAATTGTAGCTATTTTAATAAGATTTCTATAACCATTATTATTCTTAGCAATTAAAATAAAATTATCTTGATTAGTTTTAACTTCCATACCAATAATAGGTTTAATATCATTATTAAGACAAGCTAAATAGAATTCATATACTCCAAACATATTATTCAAATCTGTAATAGCTAAAGAGGAGTAGCCCATCTCCTTAGCCTTTTTAGTCAAAATATCAATTCTATTTAAACTACTCAAAATAGAATAACAAGTTTTAACTTCTAAAGCACAAAGCATAACTACTCCTCCTTTATATACAAGTTAATTAATATCTAAGTGTTAAATAAGCAATAATTACTCCTGCTATTGCAATAATACCTGCAAGAGTTATAACACCCGCAAATCCATTACTACCAATACCAATGTTAGCTCCACCTTTAGGAGTTTTTATCTCTTTGGTAAGAATTTTCGTTTTAGGCCTATTAGCAAGAGTAACACTCTCTGGCATATTAAGATATGCTCCATCACTTTCCATTTCAATCTTCGAAGTACCATTTTTATCAGTAAAAGACTTCTCTAATTTATTAGGATCAAACTTAAATGCATTACTATTGTTTTCCATTTTTATCCTCACTTTCTTCTATTTTCTGCGATCATTGTAATATTATCTGTCAAATATTTAATTCTTTCAATAATTCGTCTTGCTTTAATTTTACCTTCACTATCATTACCGGCAAGATGTACTTCTAATTCCTTTAAAGATAAATTAGAAGTAAAAAATGTTGGTAATGATTCTTGCATACGATATTGTAAGATGGTACCAAGTACTTCGTCTCTATTCCAGCTAGTAACAGTCTCTGCTCCAATATCATCAATTAATAAAAGATCACATTTTTTAACTTTATCAAATACTTCTCTATAGTCGTCAGAAAATCTTTCTTTAAGACTTCTTAAAAACTCTGGATAATATAGACAAGCTACTTTTTTACCTTTCTTAGCAAGTTCGTTGAAGGCCGCAGCCACTACATATGTTTTACCACATCCAAAGTTACCTGTCAAGAATAAACCCTTACTTTTTTCATTATTTTCAATTTTTTTAATAAAAATAGTAAGCCATTTAATAGTTTCTAGTCTATTCTTATCATCAGTATATATATTTTTCATTGAAGCATTAACTATTTCCTTAGGCATATCAAAAGAAATAATATTATCTTGATATTTAGTATCATTATCTAACTTTTTCTTGTATTTGCAGGGAACATAAGAAAAAACTAAATTATCTTGAAGTACACTAGGATAATAAACATATCCACATATATTATTCTTACATTCCATAATATTTTTACAATTAGCACAATTTTTAAGTTCTAAAGAAGCATCCTTAATTCTAGAAGTATATTTAATAAGCTCATCTTTAGATAACTTAAGTTTACTAACTAACTTTTTAAAAGTTTCATCTTCCATTTCAATATCAAAATTTCTCTCTAACTCATATCTATCAAAACTATATTTATTAATAATATTCTTAGTATCCTTCATCATTTATACTCCTTTAAAAGTTCTTCTAATTGATTATCTTCACCATCATTAATTTTTTCTTTTTCAATTTCTTTATCAAACCAATCAGGTGTTTTAGTAATAATTCTCTTCTCTTCAATAGTTTTTTTAGTTCTTTTCTTATGTTCTTTTTCACAAAGACTCATAGCATCTTCAACTGTTTCAATACCTTTTCTTTGCCATTCACCAGCCATTGTTTCTACTAATCCTCTTGTAAGCTTTTTATCATTAATATTAAGAATATAATCAATTAAAACATTAACAACACCAGGTTTTAAATTATAATCAAGAAGTAAATCTTCAACTAATCTTAAATCTCTTTTAGTAGGTTCATTACCTTTATTCTTACTAATAAGAAGTTCTCTAGGAGAAATAGTTTCAAAAGTATATATCATTTTAGCCCTCTTTGAAGTATCCCCAATTGGTTTTCTCAAATACTCTGGTTGACAATTAGATACAATTGTAGGAAGATTACCACCATTATCGAATTGGTAGAAGTTTCTAGCGGTCTTTCTAAGAGTTTCTTTATTAATAGTACCTCTTTCATTAAGACTTCCTTTAACAATATTAGTCATCTTAATAGCATCAATATCATAAATAAAAGATAAACTAATAATAAGTTCCTTAATCTCTTTAGTAAAAATTCTACTAGTATCAATATTCTTAGGCATAGCATTTATAAGAAAATTAAAGTCAAAATTACTATTAATATTAAGTTTAAGTTTATTATATTTTCTAATATCCTCTAATGATAAATCATATGAAGTCATGCATGTGCTTTCAAATACATCGTTAAAATTCTTAGTAATATCAGTATATCCACTAGTATTAAATCTAGGCATCTTAAAAGTTTTAATCAAATTATCATACTCTTTTTTACCAATATTACTATATAAAACAATATTAAGTATAGGATGAGATAAAAATTCAGTAGCAGAAACTGGACTATATAATTCATAAATATAATTATTAACATTACCCTCTTTAACTAAAGTTTTAATAAGGCCAATAGCCTCTAATTTACTTCTAGCATCTTCTACTTCATTAATAGTCATTCTAAGATTAGAAACAATTTTTTGATGAGTAAAATCAGAACTAACAATTGAAGAACTATCTAAGTCACTCCATAACAAAAAGTACAGCATCACCGCATCCATACCAATAACAGGTAGATACAAACTAGTAATAATTTTTCTATCTTCATCATGTAAAATTGTCTTATTAATAACAACATAAGAATCAGCAGGTAAAAGAATATATTTTTTCATAAGTATCCCCTGTCCTCTCCACCTATATTGTATAATAAATTAATATAAAAGTAAAGAAAAAAGAAGTTAAAACTCCTTCTTTACAAATATCTTTCTTTTCCAAAATATAGTATCACTTCTATCATTAATATAATACCCAAAATAAATATTAGATTGTTATAACAAGTTATTAACGAGCTTATAGTATTAAGAGAAATATGAACCAAAGATATTTTAATAATATCTCTCGTCTTAATATAGATATATCCATTAATAATACCAATAATAAAAGCAATAAAACCAGATAAAAAATTAAAATGTAATATAGCAAAAATAATACTAGTTATTATAATAACTTTCTCTTTATTATAAATAAAACATTCTACCTTAGGAATAAAACTCACTCTAAAAACAACTTCTTCAAATATAGGGCCAATAATACCAGAAGTTAAAATATCTAAAAAAAGAAAAGTATTATTAGTATCATAAGTATATAAATTAAATCTATATAAAATCATGTTATAAATAATCGAAATAGAACTTCCCAACATAATATATATAAAATAATTATTCCTAATATTAAAAGAAACATTAATTATATTTTTCTTACTCAAAATATATATAATACTAAATATACTAAGTAAAATATTACCAATATAAATATTTTCATATCCATTAAATAAAATAATAGAAATAATAAGAATAAAATATTGAATAAATAAAACAATAAATATCTCTTTTAAAGATAACAATAAACATTTAATCACTTTCATAACTTTTTCAATAAAAAAATAAGATAGCTTTAAGTACATCTAGCTGTCTTATATAATTGTACTTCCTTTCTAAACTTTAACATTAGTAGCTGCTACCACATTTATAGCTTGTAAACCTTTAGCAGTTTCTATAAGATCAAATACAACAATTTGACCTTCAGACAATGTTTTATAACCATCTTGCTTAATAGCGGAATAGTGAACAAAAATATCTTCACCATTTTGATAATCAATAAAGCCATAACCTTTGTCGTTATTAAACCACTTAACTCTTCCTTGCATCTTTGACATCTCACTTTTCTGTTCTTTCTTACAAGAATATTATAATATACTGCTGACCTATTTTGCAAACAATTAAGTACGACAAAATTTGATAAAAATTCTTCTAAGTTGAACTTTATACTTACTCTTACCGCAAGCACATTAATCATATCATGTATATAATGTGAGGGATAAATATTTTAATAAATATAAAAAAATATCTTACAAAATAACCCGAGTTAACTATTTGTATACCGGAACAAAGAAGCAAATAAATTTGCTTTATGTCTCTTTACATTAATAACGATATTATTAAATGGAGAAAATTCTAATAGTAATATTAGAAGCATGCTTTTTTTAAATCGTGTGAGGTTCACAGGATAGTAAATAATTTATATAGATTACAAGAAAGACTTGTAACAAAATAGTACTAATTTAATCTCAAGTTCCTATTATACAAAAAAGTGGAATTTTCTTCCACTTACTTAATTTCAATATTCATAATTTCAAGAATTCTATTTAAATCATTGACATTTTCAAAATAAATACTAACTTTTTTATTATCTACTTTTACTTTAGTACCAAGAATATCTCTTAGTTCATTTTCAATATGAAAATAATCAGTATCCATTTTTCTTCTAGTAATAGGCATTCTTTTTTTAATTTCTTCTTTTTTACTAATTTCCTCTAGTTCATGAACACTAATATTATCTTCAATAACCTTGTTTGCTAAATCAGTAACTTCATCTTCATCATTCATTTTAGATAATACTCTAGCATGTCCCATAGAAATTTCACCATCAAGAATTTTCTTTTGAACATCTTCAGGCAAATTTAAAAGTCCCAAAGTATTAGTAATATGACTTCTACTTTTACCAATTTTTTTTGCTAAGTCTTCTTGTCTAATATCTAAGTTATCAATAATTCCTTTATATGCCCAAGCAAGTTCAATAGCAGTAAGATTCTCTCTTTGAATGTTTTCAAGTAATGAGATTTCTCTCATTTCTTCATCAGAAAACTCTTTAACAATAGCAGGAATAGTTTCCATACCAGCAAGTTTACTAGCTCTAAGTCTTCTTTCACCCGCAATTAAGTCATAACCTTTGATGCTCTTTTTAACTATAATGGGTTGAAATACTCCATAGTTTTTAATAGATTCAGCAAGTTCATTAAGTGCTTCTTCATTAAAAGTTTTTCTAGGTTGGTATGGATTAGGTCTGATTTCGTTAACAGGTATTTCTTTTACATCATTAGCAGGAGTATTTTCCATAATGTTACTTTCAAATGTATCAAAATCTAATACCTCGCTAGAGAATAATTCTTCAAGTCCCTTACCTAGGGCTTTCTTTTTCTGTTCCATTTCTTTCAATAACCTCCTTTGCTAGATTAAGATAAGCAATAGTACCTTTATTTCTAGGTTCATATTCAAGAATCGGTTTACCATGGCTTGGAGCTTCAGCCAACCTAACAAGTCTAGGAATAATAGTATTATATACTCTTTCTTTAAAGAAACCTTTAATACTTTCTATTACTTCAATGCCAAGATTAGTATTAGAGAACATTGTAAGTAAAACACCTTCAATATCCAAATTAGGATTAACTTTTCTTTGAGCAAGCATTATAGTATTGATAAGCTGCATAATACCTTCAAGTGCAAAATACTCACATTGAACAGGAATAAGAACAGAGTTAGCAGCAGCTAGAGCATTAGTAGTTAGAATACCAAGACTAGGAGGACAATCAATTAAAATATAATCAAAATTATCACTTACTTTGCCAAGTTCTTCTTTTAATCTAATTACTCTATTGAATTTTTCACCATTCTCTTTTGCCTTTCTCTCTAATTCTATAAGTTCCATATCGACACCAGCCAAATTAAGATAAGCCGGAAGAAGATAAAGGTTCTTACTCTTTGTTTTAATAATAGATTTCTCTATAGTTTCCTTTTTTGTTAATACTTCATAAATACTACTAGATATATCATTCTTATCAATACCAACCCCAGTAGTAGCATTTCCCTGTGGATCAAGATCAACAAGTAATATTTTTTTATCTAAAACACCTAAAGATGCTGCTAAGTTTATACTAGTAGTAGTTTTACCTACACCACCTTTTTGATTTACAATTGCAATAATTTTTCCCATCAGTTTCACCTTATTTTCCTCAAATATAATTGTATCAAAAAAAATTAAAAAAAGAAAGGGTTTTATTTACTTTTTTAGAGTTCGAACTTTGTTGCTCACTTATTTTTAAAGCCCAAGGTCTTTAAAAAATAATTCAAAGCCATAAAGTCTTTGAATTAACGATTATTTTTAGTATATAACTTTTTTTAAGTATCAAATATCAAAATATATTTGTAAAAATATAAAATTTATAGTAGAATACTAAGTAAGAAGGAGGAATTTTATGAATAAGAAAACATTATATACAATATTAATTATTATTTTTATTGTAGTTATCCTATTCTTTTGTTTAAGATATTATTATAAAGAAAAAGAAACCAATATAAATCTTTCTAATAATAATTCTAAAGAAAGTATAAAAGAAAATACTATTAACGAAAACAATACAACTAAAGAAGAAAAAGAAATTATTCCTAAAAAAGAAGAAAATAATTCAGATAACAAAATACCAGAAGAAACCATAATAAAGAATGAAGATATAGCAATATCAAAAGATAAAATTACTATAATAGATGAATCAAAAGATACTGCCTGTGCTTCAGCAATAGAATATTATTATGAAGATAACAATTATAAATATTATTTTACATGTATAAAAAGTGGAAGTATCTTTGTTATAGTAGATGGTAAGAAATATAATATTAAAGAAGCATTAAATAATAAAGTAGTAACCATGGCTGAACTTGAATCAAATGGTTTTAAACCGCTTAAAGAAGAAAAGAATCTTCAAAAATATTAATTAATTAAAAATAACAAAATAACAAAATGTTGAGTTATAATACATATGTTACAAATTTAATATAAAAAAAGATACCATTCTGGTATAATTAAGTTGACGACAAAAATTATACAGAAAGAGTGGTATCTATGAAGATTATAACAGAAGAAATGAGATTTAGGAAGAGATTATGTGAATTTGCTTTAAAATATGGTCTAGAGAAATTAAAAATAACAAAATAACAAAATTACTTGACATAATCAAAATAAAAATATATAATAAAATAGCATTTGACTTGGAGGTGTATTATATAATGAAAAGAACATATCAACCTAATAATAGAAAAAAAGCTAAAAAGCACGGTTTCTTTAGTAGAATTAAAGGTAATGTTTTAAAAAGTAGAAGAGCAAAAAAAAGAAAAAAATTATGCGCATAAAACATAATTTTGTTTTCTTTTTTTCTTTTTACCAAAAAGGAATATACTATGAAAAAGATTGAAATAATAAAATCATCTCGTGAATATACAGATATAATAAATAATAGTAGAGCAAAAAAAAGTAAATACTTTAGTGTTTACTATCGAAAAAATAATAAAAGTAACAGATATGGAATAACCGTTCCTAAAAAGACAGGACCAGCAGTTACTAGAAATAAAATTAAAAGAAGGGTAAAAAACATTATTGATAACAATAAAAAAGTCGTGCATAATGGTTATGACTGTGTTATAATTATTAAGAAAGGTATATTAGAATTAACATATAAAGAAATGGAAAAAGAATTGTTAAAACTAATAAGTATAGGTGATAAAATTGAATAACAACAAAAAAACAATAAAAATATTATTGCTAATATTAAGCTTGGCAATGCTAACAGGATGTACCAAAACTCTTACTGGAGAGGATAAAAAGCCAGTCAAATATGAAGAAACAGGTAAAGCACTTACAGAAAATGTATTATGTAGACCTACAGATGAAAATGTAGTTAACATATATAAAGAAAATAATGTGGACATTGATAAATTACCAAAATGTGAGACATTTAAACCATTTTCTGAATACGAAGGGCTATGGACAACAATATTTGTAAAGCCACTAGCCTGGGCTATAATAAATATAGGATTATTACTTGAAAAAATAGGCCTAGGTAAAGGATTAGCTAATGGATTTGCTATAGTAATATCATGTTTAGTAATAAGATTGATACTTTATCCATTAACTAGAAAAACTGCAATGCAATCAGAAAAGTTGAAAGAAGTTCAACCTCAATTAGAAAAGTTGGAAAAGAAATATAAAGATAAAACAAGTGAAGAAGACCAAAAAAGAAAAGCCGAAGAAATGATGGCAATATATTCAAAAAATAAAATTAATCCATTATCAAGTTGTCTACTATCATTCATTCAAATACCATTATTGTTTGCTTTCTTAGAGGCAATTAATAGAACACCCGTTATATTTGAAAATAAATTTCTAAAGTTAGATATGGGTACAACAATTTCTCATGGAATAATGTCAAACTTATGGTATGCATATATTATATTCTTATTATTAATACTTGCAACTTCATATTTTTCATTTAGAAAAACTTTAAAAGATCAAACAGCAATGGCAAAACAAATGAAGGGAACAATTTACTTTATGTTAGCAATGATTTTAGTAGCAGCATTTAGTTTACCAGTAGCACTTGGAATCTATTGGATAACTTCATCACTATTTACCATACTACAAAATATGCTTGTAGAAAGAAAGAAGGCTAAGAAGTAATGAATAAGTATTATTATGAAGGAAAAACAAAAGAACAAGCAGAAGAGTTAGCACTAGAAGAATTAAAAGTATCAAAAGAAGATTTAATAATCAACAGCGCAGAAGAAAAAAATAACTTATTAAAAAAATCTGTAAAAATAGAAGTTCTAAATATGAATGAAATAGTAGCTTTTATTAAAGACACTATAAATGAAATAATAAAGAAAATGCATGCTGAAGCAAATCTTGAAGTAAGAAGAAGAGAAAATAGTATATCAATTACAATATTCTCAGACAATAATGCTTTATTAATTGGAAAAAACGGTAAAAATATATCGGCTTTACAACTTTTAATAAGACAAATGGTTAATTCAAATTTAAAAGAACCATTATCAATAGTAATTGATGTAGGAAATTATAAAGAAAAAAGAGCTAGAAACATAGAATATCTAGCAAAAAAATTAGCAAGAGAAGCATATAAAACAAAAACAGAAATAACTATGGATAGCATGAATTCTTACGAAAGAAGAATTGTTCATTCAGCGTTAGCAGATGATAAATACGTTTATACTGAATCTATTGGTGAAGAACCAAACAGAAAAGTAGTAATTAAACTAAAAGGAGAGTAATCTTCTTTTTTCCTTTGCATAAACATATAATATCACATTAGAAAGGAAGTGAATAAATGAAGTATATAGAAAAAATAAGTAAATTATTTAATATAGATGAAATATATATAGGCTTAATATTAAAAACAATAATTATAATATTTTTGATATTAGTAGTAGAAAAAATAGGTATAAGAATAATAAAGAGAACAAGAGATAGTAAAAAAGAATATAATTATACTAAAAAATATAAATTAATCATAAGAATTATAATCTTATCGGCAATAATAATAGTATGGGGAAAATATATCAAAAACTTTTTGACATTAATAAGTTTAGTATCAGCAGCATTTACTATAGCAATAAGAGATTTAATATTTAATTTTTTTTGTGGAATATATATAAAGATAGTAAAACCATTTGTAGTAGAAGATAGAATAGAAATAAATGGCTATAAAGGAGATGTAGTAAATATTAACACCATGAATTTTGAAATATTGGAAGTATCAAATGCTGATACAACAGGTCAAAGCACAGGAATCATAATTCATTTACCAAACTCTATAATCTTTAACTATCCCTTAAAAAATTATAACAAAGCCTTTAAATATATATGGGATGAGATAACAATTAGAATACCATTAGATTATGATGTAAATAAAGCTAAAAAAGTATTATATAAAATAGTAAATTCAAATGAAATAATAAAAAAAATACCACCAAAATTAAAAAAACAAATAAATAATGTATCAAATAGTTATCGAATATACTATAATCAGTATGATCCTATAATATATACCAAAATAAATGAAGATCATATAGAATTGCAAATAAGATACTTAATTCATCCTAAAAAAGCAAGATATGTAGAATCAATAATATCCAGCGACATATTATTAGCATATAAAAATGGTGAAATAGAAATATACAAATAATTGTAAAAAATAATTAACAAAGTAAATAATTACTTTTATTTTTTTGTATCTTGTGGTAAAATACTATGGAAGAAAGAAGGAAACCATATGGAAGATACAATAGTAGCAATATCAACATCAGTTGGCGAAGGGGCTATTTCAATAATAAGATTAAGTGGTCATGATGCCTTAAATATAGCAAGTAAAGTATTTACAAAAGATTTAACAAAAGTAGATTCACATACCATACATTACGGTTTTATTACAAGCAATAATGAAAAAATAGATGAAGTATTAGTTAGCGTTATGAAGGCTCCTAAAACATTTACTCGTGAAGATATAGTAGAAATAAATTGTCATGGTGGTATAGCCACAACTAATAAAGTATTAGAAGTATTATTAGAAAATGGTGCAAGATTGGCAGAACCAGGTGAGTTTACAAAAAGAGCTTTTTTAAATGGTAGAATAGATTTACTTGAAGCGGAAGCTACAATGGATCTAATATCATCAAAAGCCGAATCCGCTAGAAAAATATCTATAAATACTTTAACAGGTGAAACATCTAATTTAATTAAAAATTTAAGAAGTGAACTAGTAAAAATAATTAGTAATATAGAAGTAAATATAGATTATCCTGAATATGAGGATATCGAAGTATTAACAAATGAAAGTATATTACCAGATATAAAAAAATTCAAAGAAAAATTAGAAGAAATTATAAAAAAATCAGAAGATAGTAAAGTAATTAAAGAAGGAATAAGAGTAGGTATTATAGGAAGACCAAATGTAGGAAAAAGTAGTCTCTTAAATTCGCTGCTAGAAGAAGAAAAAGCAATAGTTACAGATGTTCCTGGCACTACAAGAGACATAGTAGAAGGTTCTTTAATCGTAAGTGGAATACCACTAAATATAATTGATACAGCAGGAATTAGAAAGACAGAAGACACTGTAGAAAAAATAGGCGTTGAAAAAAGTTTAAAAATAATTGATACTTCAGATTTATTAATTTACATTTTAAATAATAATGAAGAAATAACTGAAGAAGAGAAAGAAATATTAGAAAAAACAAAAAACAAAAAAAGAATAATAGTAGTAAATAAAATAGACTTAAAAACAAAATTAAATAAAAAATTATTAGATAGTTATATAGAAATATCAGTAAAAGAAAACATTGGTATTGATAAAATAAAAGACGAAATAAAAAGATTATTTAACATAGGTGAAATATCTACTAACGATATGACATATTTATCTAACGCTAGAAGTATAGCCTTATTAAAAAAATCTTTAAATAATATAAATGATGCAATAAATGAAATAAATAATAATAATTCAATAGATATAGTAGAATTAAGTCTAAAAGAATCATGGAATAATTTGGGAGAAGTAATTGGCGAAACATATACCGATGAATTACTTGATGAATTATTTAGTAGATTTTGTTTAGGAAAGTAGGTGTAAATATGGACTATGAAATAATAGTAGTAGGAGGTGGTCATGCTGGTTGTGAAGCTGCCATGGCCTCTGCTAGAAAAGGGCATAAAACATTATTAATATCAGGTAGAATAAATAACATAGCAACAATGCCATGCAATCCTTCGATAGGAGGCTCTGCTAAAGGAATAATAGTAAGGGAAATAGATGCTTTAGGCGGAGTAATGGGTGAGGTAGCTGACAAAACATTAATCCAAATGAAAATGCTAAACTATGCTAAAGGTCCCGCTGTAAAATCTCTTCGTGCACAAGCAGATAAAATAACATATCCAAAAGAAATGTTAAAACTATTAAGAGAAGAGCCTAATTTAACAATAAAAGAAGCTATGGTTGAAAACTTAATAGTAAAAGATAATACAGTTTATGGTGTTGTACTAGAAGATGGAACAAATATAACTTCAAATATAGTAATATTAACAACTGGTACTTATCTAAAATCAGACATTTTAATAGGAAATACCAGAACTAGAAGTGGTCCCCATAATGAAAAACCATCAATGCATTTATCAGACAATCTAAAGAAATACGGTTTCAAAATACTAAGGTTAAAAACAGGTACACCACCAAGAATTGATCGAAGTACAATTGATTTTACTAAAACAAAAAGAGAAGATGGTGATAAAAACTATTATACATTTTCTCATACTAACGAGCCAGTATATGATATCAATAATCAAGAACCATGTTATTTAATATATACAACTGAAGAGACTAAAAAAATAATTCACGATAACTTAAATAAATCGAGCATGTATGGTGGATTAGATGATATAACAGGAGTCGGTCCAAGATACTGTCCATCAATTGAAGATAAAATGGTAAGATTTAGCGATAAAGAAAAACATCAATTATTTTTAGAGCCTGAAAGCCTTTATTATGATGATATTTATATCCAAGGATTTTCTACAAGTATGCCAAAAGAAATACAAGAAAAGATGGTTCATTCATTACCAGGATTAGAAAAAGCTAGAATATTAAGATATGCTTATGCAATTGAATATGATGCTATATATCCAACACAGGTAAAACCAAGTCTAGAAACAAAAGTATTAAATAACTTATTTACTGCAGGGCAAATAAATGGTACTAGTGGTTATGAAGAAGCAGCCTGTCAAGGTTTAATAGCGGGAATAAATGCTGGATTAAAATTAGAGAAGAAAGACCCACTAATACTAAAAAGAAACGAGGCCTATATAGGAGTTTTAATAGATGATCTAGTAACTAAAGGAACAAAAGAACCATATCGTATGTTAACTTCAAGAGCAGAATATCGCTTGTTACTAAGACATGATAATTCAGATTTAAGACTAAGAGAATATGGCCATCAAGTAGGATTAATAACTGGAGAAAAATACAAAAAATTTATTAATAAGAAAAATAGTATTGAAGAATTAAAGAACAAATTAAAAGAAATAAAAATAATTGTTGATAATGAAAAAAGAAGAGTAGGAATATCGGTATATGACTACTTAAAAAATCCAACTTCTAACCTAAAAAATATAATAGAAGAACATAATTTAGATATAAATTATCCACAGGATGTTATTGAAGAAGTAGAAATACAAATTAAGTATGAAGGGTATATTAAAAAGATTGAAAGAGAAGCTGAAAAAATGCTAAAGAATGAAGAAAAACAAATTCCAACAAACATAGACTATGACAAAATTCCAAATTTGGCTAGTGAAGCAAGACAAAAGTTAAAAGAAGTTCGTCCATTAAATATTGCTCAAGCAATAAGAATAAGTGGTGTAAACCCTGCTGATATATCAATATTATTAGTATATTTAAGGAAACAATACAATGAATAAAGAAGAATTTATTAATGAATTAAAAAAAATAAATATAGAACTAACCAAACAACAATTAACATTACTAGAGGAATATTATATTATTTTAAAAGATGAAAACGAAAAATATAATTTAACAAGAATAATTGAACAAAATGAAGTATATTTAAAGCATTTCTATGATAGTTTAACAATAAATAAAATAATAGATATATATAGTCAAAACATATGTGATTTAGGTTCAGGTGCTGGTTTTCCTGGCCTAGTATTAGCAATATGCTTTCCAAAAACTAAAATAACATTAATAGAATCAAATGGTAAAAAATGTTATTTTCTAAATTTAGTAAAGGAAAAACTAAAATTAAATAATGTTATCGTGATAAATGAGCGTAGCGAAGATTATGCCCAAAAAAATAGAGAAAAGTTTGATATAGTAACAGCACGAGCAGTAGCTCCATTAAAGCATTTGTTAGAGTATGGAATACCATTATTAAAAGTAAATGGCAATTTTATAGCAATGAAGGCTAATGTCGAAAATGAAGAACAAAATATAGAAAATTATTTAAACAAATTAAGCATCCAAGAGAAAAAAAGAATAATATTTAATTTACCAGTAGAAAATAGCTTAAGAACAATAATTATGTATACGAAGACAAAAAAAACAGATAAAAAATACCCAAGAAGATATAATGAAATACTAAAAAAAGAAATATAAGAGACATACTAGTTTCTTCTTTTTTTAATAACAATGCAAAAAAAATTACAAAATAACTTGTAAAATCTACAAAATTATAGTATTATTATATTAGAGTAGGAAAGAAGAAATTAAAAGAGGGTGTATAACTATGAAAATGAATAAAGAAGTAGTAATGGTAAAACTTTCAGACATAATACCAAACAGATTTCAGCCAAGATTAACATTTGATGAAGAGGCATTAAATGAATTGGCAAGTTCCATAAAAGAGCATGGAATAATCCAACCATTAATATTAAGAGATTTAGGAAGCAAATATGAAATCATAGCTGGAGAAAGAAGATATAAAGCCTCAACAATTGCAGGTTTAACTGAAGTTCCAGCAATTGTAGGAACAATGGACGATCAAACCAGTGCAGAATTAGCATTAATAGAAAACATTCAAAGAAAAGATTTAAGTGCCATTGAAGAAGCAAAATCATATAAGAAAATACTAGATATGGGCAATTTTACTCAAGAAGAATTAGCAAAAAGAATGGGAAAAAGTCAATCAACCATTGCTAATAAAATGAGATTGTTGTCACTAACCAATGAAGTCCAGGTTGCTCTTATGAATAATTTAATATCTGAACGTCATGCAAGATGTTTATTACAAATAAAAGATGAAGATTTACAAAAGCAAGTATTAAATAAAATAATTAGTGAAAGAATAAATGTAAGGGATACTGATGAATATATTAAAAATCTACTTGGAATTACTAAAGAAACACCACCAATTTCAAATAGCAATGAACATAACATAGATTTAACAATTCCTATTGACAAGACGCAAAATCCACTATATGAAGCTAATGAGCCACCAACACATGAAGAACAAAAAAATCCAAATGTGTATACTCAAACTAAAAATATTGATTTTATAAATATAAATAGTTTAGATACACCAGAAGAAAATTCAAAATTAGAAACACCACAAAAGGAAAATGATAATATGATTCTAACTAATAATGAAATTCCTAAAATAGAAGAAAATAATAATGTAAATAATATATCAAAAATAAAATATGCAACAGCAATAAAACTAGCACAAGATGCAGTAGCAGATATTAAAAAGGCTGGCTATAATGTCTCATTAGAAGAAATTGATACAACAAATGACTATCAAATAATAATAAAATTACAAAAATAAGAATAAAAAAGACAAATATCACTCATAACTTAAAAGAAAGGGTGATATTTTTTATGAAAAAAATTATAATCATATTAACTTTAATTGTATCAACATTAATATATCTAGAAATTAAAAATAATGAAGTAGTAATACCAGATAGTGCCATTAGATTAAGAGTTATTCCAAATAGTAATACCTCAGTAGATCAAAATATAAAAAATAAAGTAAAAAAATATTTAGAAGAAAACACCTATACTTTGCTAGAAGAAGCAAGCGACTTAAAAGAAGCTCGAACTTTAATAAATGCAAATATAGAAAATCTAGATAATGACATAGGAAATATATTTAAAGAAAATAATTATGATATGAGTTATAAAATAAACTTTGGATATAATTATTTTCCTGCTAAAGAGTATCACAATATAAAATATAAAGAAGGATATTACGAATCAATCGTAATAACTATTGGTAATGGAGAAGGAAATAATTGGTGGTGTTTTTTGTTTCCTAATTTATGCTTAGTAGATTTACAAAATAAAACAGACATAGAATATAAATCATGGTTAGTAAAACAAATAAACAAAATATTTTAAAAATCAATACATATATTTAGATAGGTGATAAGATTGAAAATAATAACAATATTTTTAATTGCAGTAAGTCTATCTATGGATGCTTTTTCATTAGCACTAATATATGGAACGCAAGGAATAGCAAAAAAAGACAAACTATTATTATCATTGATAGTAGGAGTATATCATTTCATAATGCCATTAATCGGTGTAATAATAGGAAATTTAATAACAAGCAAAATTCTAATAAATACTAATATTTTAGTGGGCATAATATTATCCCTAATAGCAGTAGAAATGATAATATCTAGTTTTAAAGAAACTAACAATAAATTTCTTTTAACATTTCCTAGCTATTTAATATTTGGATTATCTGTAAGTATAGATAGTTTAACAACAGGAATAGGATTATCATTAATAACCAAAAATTGCATTTTTTCATCAACTGTATTTTGCGTTACAAGCATGCTATTTACATATTTAGGATTAAATTTAGGAGACACATTAAATAGAAAGTATGGAAAAATATCAACCATATTAGGAGGAATGGTACTTTTCATATTAGGATTTTTATATATACTAAAATAATGTGTAAATAAAATGTAAAAACAATTATTATCATTGACTAAAACTCCATTAAAGAATACAATAAAGTAAAGAGTGGAGGAGTAAAATGCCAAAAATCAAAATAGAAGGGGGACATAAATTGTCGGGAACAATAGACATTTCAGGCTCAAAAAATAGTGTTGTAGCATTAATTCCCGCCGCAATACTATGTGATGAAATAGTAGAAATAAGTAATGTACCAAATATATCCGATGTAGATTCTTTAGAAGAAATTTTAACATATTTGAATGCAGATATCAAAAGAACAAAAGATAGTGTAGTAATAGATTCAAGTAAGATAATTAATAAAGAAATTCCCGAAGAAATGTCCCAAAAATTAAGAGCATCATATTATTTTATGTCATCACTATTGGGAAAATATAAACATGTAGAAATGTATTTTCCAGGTGGCTGCTCAATAGGTGAAAGGCCTATAGATCAAACATTAAAAGCCTATCGTGCATTAGGTGCAACAATAATAGAGGAAGAAAATAGATATACAATAACAGCAGAAGAATTAAAAGGAAACAAAATATATCTTGATATGCCGAGTGTAGGTGCCACAATCAATGCCTTACTAGTGGCTACTAAAGCAAAGGGAGTTACAACAATAGAGAATGCTGCCAAAGAACCAGAGATAGTAAATGTAGCTACCTTTTTAAATAATATGGGTGCCAAAATAAGAGGTGCAGGTACTGAAACAATTACGATTAAAGGAGTGGAACATCTTCATAAAGCCTTTCATGAAGTAATTCCGGATCGTATAGAAGCAGGCACTTACATTATTATAGGTGCACTATTAGGAGAAAATCTAAAAATTAAAAGAATTATCCCAACCCATGTAGAATCATTAACTTCAAAATTAATAGAAGCTGGCGCAGATATGGAAATAAAAGAAGATGAAATAATAATAAATGCCAAAGATAAGTATAAATCAGTAAATGTAAAGACACAACCATATCCGGGCTTTCCAACAGATTTACAGCAACCAATAATACCATTCCTAACCAGATGTCGTGGTACGAGTACTGTTGAAGAAACAATATATGAAAATAGATTTCAAAATATATATGACACGAATCGAATGGGAGCAAACATCATAGTAAAGAACAACAAAATAGCAAAAGTAAAAGGAATAACACCACTACATGGCAAAAATGTAACAGCAACAGATTTAAGAGGTGGTGCCTCTATGCTAATATGTGGTTTAATAGCGGATGGAATAACTCAAATAGATAATATAAAATATATTTTAAGGGGATACGATAACATATGTGAAAAGTTATCTAAAGTAGGTGCTAAAATAGAACTAATATAAATATAATTAATTAGGTGAATTATGAAAAAAATCATATTGGTCTTAATTATATTCATAGCATGCTATTTTATATATAATTTAACAATAGATAAAAAAGTGTCATATCTGACACTAGGAGACATTTTATCAAAAGGAACAAATGAATATGGAGTATCAAATAATGGTTATAGCAACTATATAAGAGATTATTTAAAAGATAAAGGGATGTTAAAAGAATACAACAATACATTTACTTCAAATGACTATCGTATATTAGACATAATAAGAATATTATCATATAACGAAAAAAAAGATAATTATTCACTTAATAGACTTATAAAAGAATCTGATATAATTACAGTATCATTAGGGATGAGTGAAATATATAGTAAAATTTTAAACAATAATCAAAATATATATACTTATATAGATTCATTAATTAATGATTATACAAAAATAATGAACTACATAAATAAGTTTCATCATCAAAAAGTAATAATTCTAGGATATTATAACGTTTTAGGAACAAAAGATGATATTTTTGATTATGCAAATTACAAATTAGAAATAGAATGTCAAAAAAGAGAATTTATATATGTAGATTTATCAAAGATTCTAAGTAACAATCCTAATTATTTCTCAAAAAAAGATACTTTTGTGCCAAATTTAGAAGGATATGAAAAAATTTCTCAAATAATAGTTGAAAAAATACAAAATAACTGATATAATATACCATGTAATTTTATTACTATGACATTTGTCATGGCGGAAGGAGAGAAAAAAATGAAAAAAAACATTCATCCAAATTATGTAGAAGCAACTGTAACATGTGCTTGCGGAAATACATTTAAAACAAAATCAACTGAAGAAAATATTCAAGTTGAAGTATGCTCAAAATGTCATCCTTTTTATACTGGAAAACAAACATTAGGTTCTAAAAAAGGACAAGTTGAGAAATTTAATAAAAAATTTGGTTTTGATACTCAAAAATAATGTGATTAATTCACATTTTTTTTATTTTGTAAAACATATCATAGATTTTTTATTAGAAATTTGATACAATTAATCTAGTGATGGAAATGAAAAAAGAAAAAATACAAAACAAAATTAAAAAGCTATTAGCAGTAATTTACAAGAATAATTTACTAGAAGTAATATTTATTTTACTTAATTTAATAAATGCACTATTACTTCGTATAAACACAGTTAATAATGGATTAAGATATTCACCATTTATTATTGACTTATCCTTTTTACTAATAATTACCCTATTAGCCCAAAAAATAAAAATCAAAAAAAGAATATATTATTATATGACTATGACAATATTATTTACCATAATATGTATTGTAAATAGCATATATTACCATTACTATAGTTCATATGCCTCATTTTCAATAATTGCTAATATTTCTTTTGCCAGTGATGTAAAAGATGCCATATTTAAAAACGTTTTAAGAGTTCCAGATTTAATATATATTGCAGCACCAATAATATTATATTTATCTTATTATTATCTAAAAAAGAAAAATAAATTAGCAAAAGAAATTTCAGTTAAGAAAAAGAAACTAAATAAAAGTGTTCTAATAACTATTTTAATTTTATTTATAAGTGGTGCTCTAACAATGCCACTAAGTTCTTGGAATAGATTATATAAATTATGGAATAGAGAATCAGTGGTAATGAATTATGGAATATATATATATCAACTGGATGACTTTTTTCAAAGCTTAACACCTAAAATAAATAGTATTTTTGGACACGATAAATCTTTAAAAAAAGTTACAGATTATTATAAAGAACATCCTTATAAAAAAACAACTAATGAATATACAGATATATTTAAAGGAAAAAATGTTATTGTAATTCATGCAGAGAGTATGCAAACTTTTCCTATGGGTTTAAAGTTTAATGGAAAAGAAGTAACCCCTAATTTAAATAAACTTGCAAAAGAAGGAATATTTTTTAACAATTTTTATGCTGAAGTGGGAGTAGGAACAAGTAGTGATAGTGAGTTTACTTTTAATACATCTTTAATGCCATCAACAAAAGGAACAGCCTTTGTAAACTATTTTGATAGAGAATATGTTGCCATACCAAACTTATTAGAAGATAAAGGTTATTATACATTTAGTATGCATGCAAATACTGGTGACTTTTGGAATAGAAACAATATGTATAAAGCATTAGGATATGATGATTTTTATAGTAAAGAATCATATGTGATTGACGAAACGATAGGCTTAGGTTTATCAGATAAATCATTTTTTAGACAATCAGTAGAAAAAATAGAAAAAATAAAAGAAACAAAAGATAGTCCATTTTATGGCCTGTTAATAATGCTTTCTAATCATACACCTTTTGATGATGTTGATTTAATGGAAGAATTTGATACTACAATATCAGTTGATACTGGTTATAGCACTATAACAAGAGATTATCTTGAAGGAACAACAATGAATAACTACTTAAGGTCTGTTCATTATGCAGATTCTGCTATTGGAGAATTTATTAAAGAGTTAAATAAAAAGAAACTATTAGATAATACCGTTTTGATAATATATGGAGATCATGATGCAAGACTAAGTTATAATGACTTTAATTTATTATATAATTATGATGCTATTGAAAACAAAATAAGAACTGAAGAAAATGATAAATATAGACCATATAACAAATACGATTATGAGCTCGATCGAAAGGTACCGTTAATAATTTGGACTAAAGATAAAAAATATAATATTGAAGTAGATATTCCGACTGGAATGATAGATGTATTACCTACTATTGGTAATATGCTAGGAATACATAGTGATTACCAAATAGGTCATGATATATTTAGTTTAAAGGATAAAGATAACACTGTAGTTTTTGTTGATGGCTCATTTTTAACATCAAAAGTATATTATAATGCACCAAAAGCAGAAATATATGATATAATTAAAGAAGGAGTGGGTGAAGAATACATAAAAGAAAGAGCAGACTATGCTACAGAAATAATAGAAGTATCTAATGATATTATTTCTTACAATCTAATAAAAGAATTAAAAAGTGGTATTAATAAAAGTAACTAGCAGTATGGGAGGAAGATTAAAAATGCTAAAGTTTATAGTATGCGAAGATGACGCAGAAGAATTAAATATTGCAGTACAAACAATTACCAAATCAATGATGAAATATGCCGACATTGAATATAAGGTAGAAAAATTTCAAAGATATAATGAAAAATTAGAAAAAATAATAAATGAACCATTTGATACAAAAATTTATTTACTAGATGTTGAATTACCAGTAGTAGGAGGTTTAGAAATAGCCTCAAGAATAAGAGAACAAGATGATAAAAGTTATATAGTATTTATAACAGCCCATCCAGAATGTAAAAATGATATATTCTTTTCAAGATTAGAAGCTATTGATTATGTTGAAAAAAGCGCAATATATCCCCAAAGAGTAGAGGACACCATAAGGTATATAATAGATAGACTTTTAAGGAATAGAGTACTAACATTCAATTACAAATATACAACATACAAAGTTTTATGTAAGAATATAACTTACATAGAAAAAGATCCATCTGGATCAAAATGTATTATTCACTTTATGAATGATAAACCAAAACATACACTCAAAACAATAACAAGTATGAAAAAAGAATTATCACCATTATTTTATCGTTCACATAAAGCATGTTTAGTTAATTTAGAAAATATAAGTAAAGTTGAATATGCAAAATTCACAATCCACTTCAAAAATGGTGCATCAACTACCTTGTTGAGTGCTGGATGTAGAAAGGGGTTGAGACAACGTGTTGGAAGTTTTGAAGATATTTTTGAGTAGTATCTTTATGATGATATCAGTCCATGTCTTTGGATTAGTAACATCAAAAGAGAAATCAAAGAAGAATATAAAATTAAAAAACATACTAATATTAATACTCTTTGCTATATTACATACAATAATAAATTTATATTTAGATAGTTCTATAAAAACACTTGCAATATGTTTGCTATATACAATGTATTTTTATATAATCTTTGATAAAAAAGTATATAAATCTATCTTTTCATCAGTGTTATATATAATATTGTTAATTATACCAGATTTATTAACATTAACAATAATAACCAAAATATTAAATATGAGTAAAGAATGTTATCACATACATATTGCTGGAAGTATTTTAGGAAATATAATAATTAGTATAATAATGATAATAATGGTATGCTTATTGAGAAAGCCTATTAAAAAAGTAGTTAATTACAAACTATCTAGTAATATGAAGATTATTATGGTATCAGTGCTAACATTAGCAACTATTACAGTATTCTTTTATAGTTTAATTAGTAATTATCGTCAAAATAATAATATTTTTGCTTATTTATTATTGATTGGTACATTAATGATTATGTTATTTTATCTAATTAGGCAAAAGATGGAGAACGAAAATATGTTTAAGAAATATGATGATTTATTAACAATAATGAAAAACTACGAAAGTGATATTGAAGAACAAAGAACAATTAATCACGAATCCAAAAATGAACTATTAACTATAAGAAGTAAATTATCTGAGGAAAATGATAAGGAATTATGTAGTTATGTTGATAGCATTATTGGAGATAAGAAAAGTGTTAATAGTGCAAAATTCTCTAAATTTAAATATTTACCATCTAATGGTTTGAAAGGCTTTTTCTATTATAAATTTATTGAAGCCGAGAAAAAAGGAATAAAAGTTTCATTAAATATATCTAAACTAGTTGAAAATAGTTATTTAGGAGATATGAAAACTAAAGATTTTAAAGACTTAACTAGAATAATAGGAGTATACTTAGATAATGCTATTGAAGCAGCAAGTACTTCTAAAGATAAAAAATTAGGAATAGAAATATATGAAGTCAAAGGTATTATACAAATTATAATTTCAAATACTTATGATAATGCTATTGAAAAAGATAAAGTTGGTAATGAACGATATAGTACTAAAGGTAAAAACAGAGGTCATGGATTATTATTAGTAAAAAGAATTTTAAATGAAAATAATAGAATAACTTCTGAAACTAAAATAACTGATAGCTTGTATATTCAAACTATCAAAATAAATGAAAAATAAATAAAAAAAGAATCAGCTTGCGGTATTTTTGATTCTTTTTTATTGTTTTAGTTTGAAAGGCTATTTTAATAAACTTTTTGGCATTTTAGGTTCATCCGTATACCAAACTAAACAAGCTTTAGTACCTGCTTTAGCAGATAATGAACCGATCCAATTCAACAATCCAGCAAACATCTTTTTACCTCCTAATCCTATATTTTTCCAACTCAACGATAAGTAACAATATAGTTCTTATAGTTATCGTATGGCAATTGAAACATCCTGTATACAAAAGGATGGATCATCAAACTTGCATCTAGTAGTCCAAAGCACAAGAATGAACTAGCAACACTATTTTTAAGTAAAATAATAAATATCAAATATATCATACTTGTTATTATAGTCATAACTTTATACCTTTTTCTTTTATATTTATTTATAAGTGGTCTTTTATATGTATCAGCAGGAGCATATCTTACAAGTGTAATAAAAGCTATAATACTAATAATATATTTTACATATATATTAACATCAACATATTTACATATAGTAGCAGTACCAATAAAAAGTACACCAGATATGATATAGCAGTGCCAACTTTTCTTAGCATGCATACCAAAAGCTGTAGTTCTTATTATGTTGTAACACAACAGTATACAGAGAACTTCCTTAAAAATATTTAAAACTAACGAAATACCAAATATAACAATTGTTTTAGTAAAAGTAATATAAAGTGCTTCAAGACCATAGCTAATTTCTTCTAGTTTATCATCATTATATTCTGGATATTTATTTTTAATATTAATCATAGCAGTACTTAAAATTTTTTCTCTCATATTTTTACCTACAAATCAAGTATATCACTAATGCAGTAGCAGAAAATAGAAATTAATAAAACAAATTAATCAAAATAATTAACATTTTTTATGTTAACTATTGAGTAACCGGCACTTTGTTTTGACTAAAAAAAATATTACTTGTAATATAGCAAAAAAGATAGTATAATTAAATAGAGGTGGAAGATAAAGTGGAACTATATCAATATATAATCATAATGGTAGTCTTATTAATAATAGCCCTTGCCATTGTGAAAATGAATAAAAAGAATATTAAATTAGAATTTAATAAATTAGTTGATTTACTAGGAGGTAAAGATAATATTCTTGATACCGAAGTAGAAATGTCTAGATTCAAAGTAACATTAAAAGATATAACTAAAGCAAATAAGGAAGGAATTCTGAAATTAGGAGCTAAAGGTGTTGTTGAAATAGATGACCAATTAAAAATAATTCTAGGATCAGATGCTAAAAAATTAAAAAAATATATAGATGAATTAAAATAAGAACTTATGTAATTACAAAAAATTACAAAAAGTTCTTTTTTTCGACTTAATTCGACAAAAATCGACAAAGTAAAGTCGTATAATTGTTTTGAAGGTGGTAGAATGAATTTGTTTATAATAAAAGATATAATATTAAATTTAATATTAATTACATTTCCCATACTAGTATATTTAGTTTTAGTTTGCTATCGAGAAAATATAGATAATAACAATAAAGATACGTTGTTAACAATAGCTTTAATTACATCGTTATATTTATGCTTAAAATATATTCCAAGTGAAATAAATACTAAAGTATTATTATTTTGTAATATTCCAATAGTAATAGCTTACATGAAAAAGAAACATTATTTAGGTATATTTTTATCAATCATGAATGTTTTATATAGTTATTATGTTCTAAATATAGAGGTAATCATAATGATTATAAAATATGCATCATATCTAGGTTTATACTTATGTGCTAGAAAAAAGAATCTTACTAGTGACTCATTTATATTATCAATAGCTATAATTCAGGGATTCTTTCTATCATTTGAATATTTTTTTAAAGACATAAAAGCATCAGTAAATGATTTTGTATTATTATTAATAATAGTTTTTATCTATTATTTTGCAACATTTTCTATTCTATATTTATTTAAAGTAATGGATAAAATAGAATCACTAAACACTACAATTAAAATGCTAGAAAAAGATAAAAAAATAAAAGATGCATTATTTAAATTAACTCATGAAATAAAAAATCCATTAGCAGTTTGTAAAGGATATATAGATATGATTGATTTAAATAAAGAGGAAAAAGCCTTAAAATATATTAATATAATGAAACAAGAAATAAATAGAAGCCTAAATATTATAAGTGATTTTGTCGAGTATAATAAAATTAAAGTAGTGAAAGAGCAAATAGATTTAAACTGTCTATTAGATGATGTTTATGATTCTTTTAAAATACTTATGACTAATAAAAAAATAAAGTTAGAATATAAAAATCGTAATGATCAAGAAATTTATTTTAATGGAGATTATGAAAGATTAAAACAAGTAATTATAAATATATTAAAAAATGCCTGCGAAGCCTGTACAGAAAATGGTAAAATAGAAATATCTTCCAATCTATATAAAAACTATTTAGACATATTAATCGAAGATAATGGAATAGGAATGGATGAGGAAACATTAAAGAATATCAAAGAAATGTTTTATACTACTAAACAAAATGGCACTGGATTAGGAGTAGCCCTATCAAATGAGATAATAAAATCCCATAATGGAGAATTATTATTTACATCAGAACTGAATAAAGGTACAAAAGTGACAATAAGATTACCATATTAGTGATCTTATTGTTTTAATATTTATAAATATCTGCTATAATATATAATGGTGATTTTATGGAAGATATATTTTTAAAGAATTTACCATCTCTAGATCTTCATGGCTATGATAGAGAAACAGCACGCGTAGCGACCGAAGATTTTATAGGTGAAAATATAATACTAAAAAATGATAAAATATTAATAATACACGGTAAAGGACTAGGAGTAGTAAGAAAATCAGTTCATAATGTATTAAGTAAAAGAAAAGAAGTAACAAAATATCATACCGATAACTTAAATGATGGATGCACAATAGTTTATTTATCTGTTGACAACTAATTATCTCTATGCTATAATAAATTACAATTTTAGGGAAGATATTATATGCTAAATAAAGAAATAATTAAACAGATAAAAGAAATAAATACCATCATAAAAGAAATCATACTGCTAATATTTTTATTAATAATATGTTTAATAATATTCATTGTTGAATTAATATAATATCACCAAAATAGGGAGGTTTTATATAATGGAAGATGAAAGACAAATAAATTGGTTAAGCTTATTTATTAAAATAATAATCATATTCATATTTGCTATAATATTAATATGGTTAGTATCAAAAATAATAAATAGTAGTAAACCATCAGAAACATTTAAAAATAATATTAATAATATGGAAGAAGTAGCAGTTTCTTATTTTAAAGAAATAGATTTACCACAAGAAAAAGGAAAAAGTACTAAAATAACATTAGAGGAAATGATAGAAAAAAAATTAATTGTTTCTATCAATGAAAATAAAAAATCAACTTGTGACGTAAAAAAAAGTTACTCCAAAATAACTAGAAATAAAAAAGATTATAAAGTAGAAACTACTTTAGTATGTGGTAAAGAAAAAGATACCATAACAAGAAAATTTAGTTTTAAAGATTGCAAAAACTGTAATAAAAAAACAGAAACTAAAGATAACACAAATAAGGATACTAACAAAGATACAACCAGTACTAACACTAGCACAAACACTACAAAAACAACATATTACGAATATGTAAAAGAAACAACAACATATAGTAAATGGGCAAAAGGCAATAAAACTGGCGATAATATAGAAAATAAGTATGAGTATTATGGTACTGCAACTGAAGAATACTACACATTAGGAGCGGTATCTAAAAACAGTGCATCAGCTTCTTACACAATAAAATTAGATAAAGTTCCAAATAAAGATTACTACTTTACTATAGTTAAAGAGGTAGAATTCCTATCAAATAATGAAAAAGAATTCTTATCTAGTAATAATACATCAATATCTAAAGGAACAAAAATAAATAAATTACCAGATAGTATTAAAAATTACTCATTAACTGAAGACAATTTTACATATAAATTATCTCCATACTATCGTAAGGGATCTTTCTACATAGATGTTACATTAAATGATATAAATACAACCATATCATCTTATAATAATGTATACTTTGTACCATTAAAAGTAACAGTTAAATTTATGTCGCCTAAAATAACAGAAGAAAAACCATCAGGAGATTATGATACCATAACATACTATCGTTATGTTGAAAAAAATAAAGAAATAAAATGGTCAACAGAAACATCATTAGAAGGATATACTAAAACAGGAAATACAAAAACAGAATAGAACTTCAATAGAAGTTCTATTTTAATATTTTATCAACAATACCATAGTTTAAAGCCTCCATGCTATCCATAAAATAATCCCTTTCCGTATCATTATCAATTGTAGTAATATCTTTACCAGTAACTTCGGCTAAAATTTTATTAAGTTTTTTCTTAAGTTTTAATATCCTTTCAGCGGCAATTTTAATTTCTGTTGCCTGGCCTTGTGCTCCTCCAAGTGGCTGGTGAATCATAACTTCTGCATTTGGAAGAATACATCTTTTACCTTTTTTACCAGCAGCCAATAGAAAAGCAGCCATTGATGCCGCCATTCCCACACAAATTGTGGATACATCACTTTTAATAAAATTCATTGTATCATAGATAGCCATACCCGCAGTAATAGAACCACCAGGAGAATTAATATACAAACAAATATCATCACTATTTAAACTATCTAAATATAAAAGCTCTGCTACCACAACATTAGCAGTATTATCATTAATTTCTCCATTCAAAATAATAATTCTATCTTTTAATAATCTCGAATAAATATCATATGCTCTCTCGCCCATATCATTCTTTTCAATAATCGTAGGAATTAAATTCATAATTAGTCACCCATAATTAGTATAATATATAGATAGTCTATTCATAACAAAAAAAGTATGACAAAATATAACAAACTATGATATAATAATAATATAGACTATCCAAAAGGAGGAATAATATGGAAACAATAATAATAACTTTGGATAATAATAAAAAGAAAGAATATGTAAAAGGAATAAAATTAAAAGAGATAATTGAACAAGAAAAAGATAAATTAACAAATACCGTAGTAGGAGCCCTTTATAACAATAATATGATTGACTATGAAGAAACACTAACTAAAAATGGTAAACTATATATATATGATTTAAATACCAAAGAAGGAAATAAAATCTATGAAAAAGGATTACTTTATCTATTTGAGGTATCAGCAGTTGAAGCTTTAGGAAAAGATACTCAAATAATAGTTAAACATTCAATTGATAAAGGAATTTATTGCAAAGTAAATAAACCATTAACTACTGAAGATATAACAAAAATAAAAAAGATAATGAAAGAAAAAATAAAAGAAAATATACCCTTTACAAAAATAGAAACATCTAAATCAGATGCCATAGCATATTTCAAGAATAAAAAAAGAGAAGATAAAGTAAGAACATTATTCTATATAAAAACAAATTTTGTAACCCTATATAAACTAGGAGATACCTATAACTATATAATTGGAGACCTTCCATATACAACAGGTTCTTTAAAATATTTTGACCTATCATTAATTAAAGACCATGGTGTCGTAGTAAGATTCCCATCAATATATGATAATAATAAAGTAGTAAAATATACCCATCATGAGAATTATTTCAATAGTCTTGAAGAATATGGAACATGGGGAAACAATTTAAATATAAACAATCTAGGAGAATTAAATGAATTTATAACTAATAATAATGCTGGAGATATCATTCAGTTATCTGAAATAATGCAGGACTATAAATTACTTAGTATCGCAGAGCAGATAGTTTTAAATAAAGATGACTATAAAGTAATATTATTATCAGGACCATCAAGTTCAGGTAAAACAACTAGTGCCATGAAATTATCTTTATATTTAAGAAGTCTAGGATTAAATCCCACTCATCTATCATTAGATGACTATTTCTTAGAAAGATCAGAAACTCCATTAGGACCAAATGGTAAGCCGGATTTCGAGTCTCTTAATGCTATTGATGTAAAATTATTTGATAGTCAAGTTAGTAAAATGTTAAAGGGAACTAAAGTAACAGTACCAACATTTAACTTTATTGAAGGAAAAAAAGAATATAAAAGAACAGTTCAGTTAAAAGATAATGATATCCTAATAATTGAAGGCTTACATGCATTAAATGAAGAATTATTAACTAATATACCAAGAAAGAAAAAGTTTAAAGTATACATAAGTCCATTAATATATCTAAATATTGATAATGATAATCGTATTGGTATGACTGATTTAAGATTATTAAGAAGAATGGTAAGAGATAATCGAACAAGAGGATATAATCCATCAAAAACGCTTGAATCATGGTCTGATGTTCGTGATGGAGAAGAAAAATATGTTTTCCCATATCAAGATAATGCCGATGTTATGTTTAACACCAGCCTAGCCTATGAACTAGCAGTCATCAAAACATATGCTGAACCATTATTATTTACCATATCTGAAGAAGATCCTAACTATCAATTAGCTCAAAGACTAATAGAATTATTAAAGTTCGTTTTACCAATACCAAGTGAAACTGTACCAAAAACTTCAATATTAAGAGAGTTTATTGGAGGAAGTTATTTTGAATAAATAAAAAGCATATATTTAAGTAGGTGTAATATGAATAAATATAAACTACTTATAATAATATGCTTTTTTCTTGTCACATTATGTTTACCCAGAGTAACTGCTACTGTAAAAAATTTAAATTTACTGGGAAAGGTAATAATTTTAGATGCCGGACACGGTGGCAAGGATGAAGGCGCCAGCAGTGGTCCCATCAAAGAGAGCAAACTTAATTTAATTCTTACCAAAAAATTAGAAAAAGAATTAACATCCCGTGGAGCAACCGTTTACCTAACTCGTAAAGATAACAACGACTTATCCACAACAACTATTAATAGAAAACGAAACGACTTATACAATAGAGCTAAATATATAAATGATATTTCTCCTGATATGTATATATCCATCCATTTAAATGCTTCACCATCCCCTTCATGGAGAGGTCTTCAAGTATTTTATACAGGTAATAATAAAGAAAATAAAATTATCGCTGAAACCATAACTAATCATCTAAAAGAAAACATATCTAATGTTAGAGAAATAAAAAAAGACAATACTTACTACATGTATAAATATATAAAGTCTCCAGGAGTATTAATTGAAGCCGGATTTATATCCAATCCAAACGATAACTATCTTTTAAGAGACATCAATTATCAAAATAAATTAATAACTCTAATTAGTGATTCAATCGAAAAATATTATCAAAATAAATAAAAACACTTTCAAAAAATACAAAAATAGTGTATACTTCTAATAGAGACTAAGAAGGGTGATAATATATGCAAAAAATATATTTAAAATATGATGAATATACACCACCAGTAGAATGTGACTATGGTTTTATACCAGAAATGGTTTACCTAGGATTTTTATATCCAATCAAGAAAAAGAATTATAAAATGTTTTATATCATGTTAATGACTGAAGTAGCAGTTTCAACCCTAATAATGTGCTTCATTCCCTTTATAATTGGTATAATTATATGTATTGCAATGTTATTTGTCATAAATCTCTTATTCGCAGCCAATTATAACATGATAGTAATTGAAGAACTACTAAAAGATGGCTATGTCCCATTAGACTATAATTCTTCAGATATTCTAATAAAAAAAGGAATATACTTTAAACTCCAGTAGTAGATGTATTCCTTTTATTTTTCAAAAAAATAACAAAAAATATATCATTTTTTTCAAAACTATGATATACTTTAATACAGAATAATGGGAGTTGATATTGTGGAGAAAAATTTTAAGACAATAAATGAACAAGTAGAAATATTAAAAAACAAAGGTCTTATAATTGAAGATGAAAATGTCGTTAAAGATACCCTACTCAGAGAAAACTATTTCTTTTTAATGGGTTATCGTCACGCCTTCCTTATATCACAAAAGGAAAGAAAATTCATACCCGGTACAACTTTTAATGAAATATACTCATTATTCACATTTGATAGGAATTTTAGAAATATAATATTTAAAAATGTACTTGTTATCGAAAATCAATTAAAATCAGTAATATCATATCAATTATCCAAGAAGTATGGATATCGTGAAAAAGATTATTTAAATCCTAAAAACTTCACTCAAGATCATGATAAAGCACGCCGTGTTCGTGACTTAATTGATAAGATGAAAAGACAAATAAGAATCAATGCTACAACCCATAATGCTACAATACACTACATAAATAACTACGGTTATATTCCCTTATGGGTTTTAGTAAAAGTATTATCATTCGGAATAGTTTGTGAATTATATACTATATTAAAGAAAGAAGACCAAATAGAAGTAGCAGAAGTTTTTGATACTACACCAAGTGTCTTATCAGATATACTAATAATATTATCCAACTATCGAAATTTATGTGCTCATGAAGATATCGTGTTTGAACATAAAACCGAAAGAGTAATACCGGATACAGAATATCATGATATGATGGAAATACCAAAAATGGATGGCGAATATATTTATGGTAAAAATGACTTATTTGCAGTAATTATAATCTTTAAAATATTACTAAATAAAAAAGCCTTTCGTTTAATGATGAAAGAAATAGAATATGAAATAGAATTGTTAGATGGAAGAGTGGATACCATTCCAATAAGTAAAGTATTAGATAGAATGGGGTTCCCAGAAAATTATATAGAAATAATAGATAAGTAGGTGATAATAATGAATAAGAAAAATAATAAAATAATAATACCTCTTTTAGTATTAGTAGCTTTTATTGGTGGTTCAGTATGGACATATCTAGTAATAAATCAATTAAATAGAGGTACAACAAATTCAGTAACTAAAGGGGGAAACTATACAATAAATGAAAATAGCATATCCGGAGCAGTAGATAAAATATATGATGCCACTGTAACGGTAGCCACTTATAAAGATGGTAAAGCAGTATCAACAGGAACGGGCTTTGTCTATAAAAAAGAAGGATCAACAGCCTATATAATGACAAATAATCATGTTATATCAGGAGGAGATTCTGCTAAAGTAATCTTTAGTGATGGGACATCAGCAGATACTCAAATCTTAGGAGGAGAGACATATTCAGATATAGCAGTATTAACAGTAAGTGCTGCAAGTATAAAGCAAGTAGCAACATTAGGAAACACTGATAAAATAAAATTAGGAGACACTACCTTTGCCGTAGGAGCCCCACTTGGAGATACTTATAGTGGTACAGTAACTAAAGGAATCCTATCAGGAAAAGATCGTTTAGTAGCAGTATCATTCTCCGGAAGTAATTCTGATTACTATATGAAAGTATTACAAACAGATGCTGCTTTAAATCCAGGTAATAGTGGTGGTCCATTATGTAATGTAAATGGAGAAGTAATAGGAGTAACATCTTTAAAGCTTACAGAAGAAAAAACAAGTTCAACAACAAGTTATAGTGTCGAAGGAATGGGCTTTGCTATCCCAATAGAAGACGCTCTATCATATGCTGGTATCATAGAAAAAGGTGAATCGGTAAAGAGACCATATATTGGAATAAGTATGTTAGATATAACAGATAGTTATTACTTATGGCAGGCTGGAATAACTTTACCAAAAGGTGTTGAAAAAGGAGTAGCAATTCTAGAAGTAGTATCATCTTCACCAGCAGAAAAAGCCGGATTAAAGAAAGGTGATATCATAACTAAACTAGAAAAAGAAGAAATATCTTCAGTAGCAGAACTTCGTTATGAATTATATAAACATAATCCAGGAGATAAAGTAACAGTTACTTATAATAGAAATGGTAAAGAGTTAACATCTGAAGTAACACTTGAAGAATCAAAATAATCTAGATTAATTCTAGGTTATTTTTTTTCCACGGGAGCCTTAAATAAATTTAAGTTTTCCGTGGTGTTAGTGAGCCAAAAATATTTGTCTCCCTAACAAACAATATTTAAGTATATATTCATTGCTTCTATATAATAAATATGGTTGATACACTACTTATAGACAATACAAATATTGGCTATAAGTAGCACTGTAAGACTACTTAAGACTTACAGTGATATTAAAAATAAAATAATAATGTAAAAAAAATATAAAACTATTGTATTTTGTATGTAATATTTGTTATAATAAATATGACAAAAAGAAAGGTGAAAAAAGATGGAAGAATACAAAATAACATCACATAGTGATAATGAAACAATAGCAATAGCTCAAAACATAGAATCAGAAAAGTTTCCTAATATGGTAATATGTTTAAATGGTGATTTAGGTAGTGGAAAAACAATGTTTACTAAAGGATTTGCTCATGCTATGGGAATAGATGAGATAACATCTCCAACATTTACAATAATAAAAGAGTATGTCGGAGAACTACCATTATATCATATGGATGTATATAGATTAGAAGATTCACATGAAGATATAGGAATAGAAGAATACTTTGATAAAGGTGGAGTAACCATAATAGAATGGGCTGATATGATAAAAGATATCTTACCAGAAGAAAGATTAGATATCAAAATCAAAATAGCAGATGATAACACAAGAATATTAATATTAAAACCACATGGGGAAAAATATGTAAATATATGTGAGGCCATAATATGATAAGTTTATTTATAGATACATCACTTGAAGATGTATCTATTGCCTTAGTAAAAGAAGGAAAAGAATTATCTCAAATACATGAATACATACCAGGAAAACATTCCATATATGTAACTAAGTATATAAGTGATATTCTAAAAAATAATAACTTATCCCCAGATAATGTTGATGAAATAATCGTCGTAAATGGACCAGGATCATTTACTGGTATCCGAATAGGAGTAACCATAGCCAAGATGTTTGCTTATATCAAAAAAATAAGAATCGTAACCATAACATCTTTAAAAGCAAGAGTACTAGGTCATACCGGAAATTATTTACTAACAACAATAGATGCCAAACACAATAATTATTATGTTGGCATATATGACAAAGAATATAATACTATTGAAGAGAAGTTTACTTCCTTTAAAGAAGTAGAAGAACTAAAAGAAAAATATTCCCCAGTAGTTATAGACCAAACAACACCATATCAAGTAGAACAAATTGTATCATATACTAAGAAACTAAAAAGTGAAAATCCACATGGTGTGAACCCTGTCTATCTAAAATTACCCGAAGCGATGGAGAAAAAATGTTAAGAGAAGTAATAAAAGATGACCCAAGTCCCTATGTAAAATATATAGAATATATTGAAGAAGATAAAATATTAGGATATCTAAAATATTCTCTTATTTATGATCGCATGGAAATAGATAATATTCTTGTTGAGCCAGAATATCGTGGTCAAAAAATAGGAAACAAATTAATGAGTAGATTAATAAGTATAGCAATCGAAGAACATGTCGTAAATATAACTTTAGAAGTAAGAGTAAGTAATGAAATAGCTAGAAATCTCTATAAAAAGTTTGGCTTTAGAGAAGTAGCCCTAAGAAAGTTCTATTATGGGGATGAAGATGCTATACTAATGGAAAAACAGGTGATGTAAATGAAAGATGTATATATATTAGGAATAGAATCAAGTTGTGATGAAACAAGTATGAGTATTGTTAAAAATGGTAGTGAAGAAATAGCCACTATCGTACTAAGTCAAATAGATATTCATAAAAATTATGGAGGAGTAGTCCCTGAAATAGCTAGCCGTAATCATATCGAAAACATAACAATTGTTTTAGAAGAACTTCTATCCAAAGCAAATATGAAACTAGAAGACATAACCGCTATCGGAGTAACATATGGACCAGGACTAATAGGTAGTCTTTTAATAGGAGTACAAGCCGCTAAAACAATTTCTTTAGTAACAGGAAAACCATTAATACCAGTTCATCATATCATAGGACACATCTATGCCAATAACCTAAAAGAAAGATTAACATTCCCTCTAATAGCCTTAGTAGTAAGTGGAGGACATACCGAACTAATCTATATGAAAGAAGACTATTCCTTTACCAAAATAGGAGGTACTCTAGATGATGCTGTCGGAGAATGTTACGATAAAGTAGCCAAAGTATTAGGTCTAGAATATCCAGGAGGACCAAAAGTAGATAAACTAGCCCATCTAGGAAAAGATACCTATAACTTACCATATCCTCTAGACGATAGTACCTATAACTTTAGTTTTAGTGGTATCAAATCCGCTGTCATAAATCTTGTACATAATGAAGAACAAAGAGGAAACACCATAAACAAAGAAAATTTATGTACGACATTCCAAAATAGAGTCGTAGGAATAATAACAAAGAAAACAATGAAAGCTATAAAAGAATATAAAGTATCAAATCTTGTCGTAGCGGGTGGTGTGTCAGCAAACTCCGGTTTAAGAGAAAAACTAACTGAAGAATGTCAAAAAGAAAACATTCACATATCTTTCCCTGAACTAAAATATTGTACAGATAACGCTACCATGATCGCCGCTGCTGCCTACTTTGCCTATCAAAAAAATATCTTTGCTGATCTAACATTAAATGCTATGGCAACAGACACCATATATAAAGAGTGGAAATAAGGGTTATAGAAATATAATCTTTTTTTTATTTCTAAGGACAATATCTATTACAATAAAAAATAATTTCACATAAAATAAAGTGATTATGAATAGAGGTGAAAAACATGGAATTCATAAATCAAAATACCGAACTAGTAATAACCCTACTTACTATGACATTAACATGGATACTTGGTTTTATTTCTAAAAGATGTCCTTATGTAAATAACAATCTAATAATAATACAAAACATAGTAATTGGACTATCAGTATCAATATTCTATTTTATAATAACCAAAGACTTCAATTTAGCCATAACCTTAAGTGGACTATTCGCCGAAACAGGATATAATCTTATTCATAATATAGAAAAATTAATAAAGGAGGGAAATAATGGTAAACATAGTAAAGAAGATAGTACCAGAGAGTAGATATTATCTAAAATGCCCTTATGAAATGACACCAACTAGAATAGTAGTTCATAATACCGCTAACGATGCTCCTGCTCGAAATGAAATAAGTTATATGACAAATAATGACTATGAAACATCATTTCATTATGCTGTAGATGATAAAGAAATAGTTCAAGGCTTGCCTGAAAATAGAAATGGTTGGCACGCCAGTGACGGAAATGGTAAAGGAAATAGAGAAGGAATAGCCATTGAAATATGTTATTCACTATCAGGAGGAGACCGATTTATTAAAGCCGAACAGAATGCAGTTGACCTAATCGTAGACATATTAAATAGATATAATTGGGATATCGATAAAGTAACAAAACACCAGGATTACACTAATAAATATTGTCCTCATAGAACACTAGATATGGGGTGGGATAGATTTCTAAATATGATAAATGAAAAACTATCAGAAACTAGAGCCAGACCTTTCATAGTAGGAACAAAGATATATAACACTGAAGATATCTACCTAACTGAAACAGCAGGTTATGGCGGAGGGCAAATGTTACTAACTAAAAATACTGAGTCAATAGTAAAAAAATATCACTATAATAAAGGATTATATATGGCATTAGGAACAGAAAATACATATTATGATGCAGCATGGACTAATAATTATAGTAAGTTTACAACTACTAAACCACCAGTAGAAGAACTAAAAGAAGCTGATAAAGAGACAACTAAAGAGCCGGAAAAAGAAGATGAAAATAGAGAAAGAAATGACAATAAAGATAATAAAGATACAAATAATAATGACTTAGACAAAGAATTAGAGAGACAAAATCCATTGTTATGGTTTATAGATAAAATAATAAAATTACTAGTAAAAATATTTAAAAGAAGGAAAAAATAAATCCTTCTTTTTTTAGAGTTCACACTTCGTTGTTCACTGCTATAGAAAGCCTTAAGGTCTTTCTATAGAAAATCAGAGCCTATTAATAGTCTCTGATTTTAAGTATATATTAATTATTATAAAATTTACAAATAACCGAACAAAAAAGTCACAAATAACCGAATTGTGATTGACTATATTACCTTTACAGTTGAAACTAAATTATTAATAACATTCAATTATTACTATTAAACGTTTCCTGTTTTTTATTTTATATAAATTTTATTGTTTACATACTAATAAATAATAGGATAAATAAAAACATTTATCAAACATAGCAAAAAATATAATAAATATTAGGTGTTCGCTTGTTTTTAGCATGTAAAAAATGTTATAATTGTATAGAAAGCAAGATTATAATAAACATAGGATGGTGAAATAATGATAAAAGGAAGACCATTTGTAAAATGGGCAGGCGGAAAAAGACAAATAATAGATAAATTAAAAAAATATGTTCCTGATGAGTTTAATACATATTATGAACCATTTGTTGGAGGGGGAGCATTACTATTTGAATTATCTCCAAAGAATGCAGTTATTAATGACTCAAATAAAGAACTTATGAATGTATATGAATGCATTAAAGATGAAAAAAAATTTGAAGCAATGTGCAGAGAATTAAATAATCATGAAATGAAACATTCAGAAGAATATTATTATACAATAAGGAATATGGATAGAGATAAGAAAAAATTTAATAAAGTAGTAGATTATAAAAGAGCAGCAAGAACAATTTATTTAAATAAAGCTTGTTTTAATGGATTATACAGAGTAAATAGTAAAAACGAATTTAATGTACCATTTGGTAAAAAAACAAAAGTAAATACCTATGAAGGACAAAACTTAGGAATTATATGTGGATTTTTAAATTACAATGATATAAAAATATTATCAACAGATTTTGAAGAAGCAGTAAAAGAAGCAAAAAAAGGAGATTTTATATATTTTGATCCACCATATGATTCAGATACCTCAACTTTCAATAGTTATACAGAGGATGGCTTTGGTAAAGAACAACAAAAGAGGTTAGCCAAAGTATATAGGGAATTATCAGACAAAGGCTGCTACGTAATGTTATCTAATCATAATACTGAACTAATAAATGAACTTTATAAAGATTATAATATACATTTAATAGAAGCAAAGAGAAGTATCAACGCCAATGGTAAAAAAAGAGGCAAAGTAGAAGAAGTTATTATTACAAATTATGAAAATAAAAGAGGCTTTGACCTATAATATATAGGATAAATAATATGATAAAAAAATATTATTATGAAGAAGATAATTTCAAATTAATACAAGGAGATTCATTAAAAGTATTAAGAAATATAGAGCCAAATAGTATTGATATGGTATTTGCAGATCCACCATACTTTTTATCAAATAATGGAATATCTTGTAGTGCTGGAAAGATGGTATCAGTTAATAAAGGTCCATGGGACAAAGCAATTAGTATAAAAGAAAAACACGAATTTAATAAAAAATGGATTAGACTATGTAAAAAAATACTAAAAGAAAATGGTACTATTTGGATTAGTGGAACCATGCATAATATTTATTCAATAGGAATGGCATTAGAAGAAGAGGGATTTAAAATAATAAATAACATTACTTGGAGAAAATTAAATCCACCTCCAAATATTAGTTGCAGAGCATTTACTCATTCTACTGAAACAATACTTTGGGCTAAAAAAGCCGACAAAAAAAATAAACATAAGTTTAATTACTCACTAATGAAAAAAATAAATAATAATAAGCAAATGAAAGATGTATGGGAAACTAGTTTAACAAAGCCTAGCGAAAAGACTTGTGGTAAACATCCAACACAAAAACCAATTGAAATATTAGAAAGAATAATACTTGCTTCTACAGAGGAAAATGATTTAATATTAGATCCATTTAATGGAAGCGGTACAACAGGAATAGCGGCAAATAGATTAAAAAGAAGATATATAGGAATAGAAAAAGAAAAAGAATATTTAGATTTAACAATAAGGAGAAAGGAAAGTGATATAAGTGAAAAGAAATTTTAATGACTTAATGTTATCATTAAAAAAAAGTATAACCCCAGCGGATTTTTTTGTTGATTTTTCTAAAGTTTATTTAAATATCAAAGATTATGAAAGACATTTAAACTTATTAAATAGCTTGATTGGAAAAGAAAATATAGAGGAAGAATTTGTTGACTTAATAAATGAGTATCCAGAAATAATGAAATCAATACCGATTTTATTAGCAACTCACGAATATAAATTTCATATAATTAATGCATCAACAGTAGATATGTTAAATTCCATAAAAGATATGGACTTTAAATTTCTAGAAGAAAAATTTATTTGTTACGATTTTAAAGAAATTGACAAGCCGATCAACAATTATGCAGATTTTTTAAAAAATAGTGGATTATTTGGCTTAATAAGTAATAGAAAAATTAAGAATCTTGTTGATTATGCGATAGGGATAGAAGTGGGATTAGATTCAAATAGTAGAAAAAATCGCAGTGGAAAAATAATGGAAGACTTAGTAGAGGAATTCATAAAAAAACTTGGAGTACCATATCAAAAACAAATGAAATATAAAGATATTGATAAAGAATATGGAACAAATCTATGTGCAATAGGAAAGGCAACAAAGAAGTTTGATTTTGTTTTTAGGAGTCCTTCAAATAACGAATTAATAGTAATGGAAGTGAATTTTTATGGAACACAAGGATCTAAACCGAATGAAACTGCAAAAAGTTATGTAGAACTAAATAATGAAATTAATAAACTAAATGGTGTTAAATTTGTTTGGATTACAGACGGAAATGGTTGGAATAAATCTAGACTGAATCTAGAAGATGCCTATGATAAAATTGAGCACTTATATACAATAAAAGATTTAGAATTAGGAGTCTTAGAAAAAATATAAATAATAATGACTTAGATAAAGAATTAGAGAGACAAAATCCATTGTTATGGTTTATAGATAAAATAATAAAATCACTAGTAAAAATATTTAAAAGAAGGAAAAAATAAATCCTTCTTTTTTAGAGTTCACACTTCGTTGTTCACTGCTATAGAAAGCCTAATGTCTTTCTATAGTAATTCATAGCCATCAGTAGAAGTCTATGAATTATTTACATTGTTTGTAAAGTTATAGTAAATATTAAAGAAAACACCATAAATATTAAGGCGTTCGCTTGTTTTTAAGATATAAAAAATGTTATAATTGTATTAGGAGATATTCAAATAAGTTGGGTGCTTGCCGAACTTCTATTAAGGAAGGGAGGCGATATTATGAGCAAGAAAGATTTTTTAATTTTCTTTCAAACTATGACAATCTTCCTTTTGATTATATTGTTATTTAAAACATTTAATTAAAAAGAAAATCACCTAACTTAATGCTTTAAGTCAGGTGAAACCAAATTATTGGCAACACTCAATTGTGACTATTGAATGTTTCCTATTTTTATTTTATGCAAGTTTCCTTGCTTACATACTAATAATAGCATAAATATATACTTTTGTCAAACCAATAAAAATTATATAACCCTAACTACTTTATAATAAATACGGCTGGTATCCTATTTAAAGACAATAAAAAAAATTGGCTTTAAATAGCACTTTAAGACCCAAGACTTAAAGTGACAAAAAATAACAAAATAAATATCTTACCCTTTATAATATCTCTAAAATATGATACAATGAAATAGAGAAAAGTGAGGTAACAAGATGCAAATACAAGAATTAAATAAAGAACAACAAAAAGCAGTTAATCATATAGATGGACCAATGCTTGTTTTAGCAGGAGCAGGTTCAGGAAAAACCAAAGTATTAACAAATAGAATAGCAAATCTAATTGAAAAAGGCATAAGTTCATATAACATATTAGCTATAACATTTACTAATAAAGCCGCTAAAGAAATGAAAGATAGAGTAGTAAGATTAATAGGAAAAGAAGCCTATAATATTCAAATATCAACATTCCATTCCTTAGGCCTAAAAATATTAAAAGAAAACTATAGCATGTTAGGCTATGAAAAAAACTTTACTATTATAGATAGTGATGATGTCCTAACAATCATAAAGAAAATATTAAAAGATAAAAATATGTCTAAAGATAGATATAATCCAAGAGAAATAAAAAATAAAATAAGTTCTGCTAAAAATGAAATGATGAGTATAGATTCGTTTGCTAAAGTAGAGTTTGATCACAAAGTAGTCGAAGTCTATAAAGAATATCAGCAAAAACTAAAAAATGGTAATTCCGTAGATTTTGATGACCTACTAATACTACCAATAAAACTATTCAGAAACTATCCTCGTGTATTAGAAGAATATCAAGATAGATATAAATACATCCTAATAGATGAGTATCAAGATACCAATGAAGCCCAATATACCTTTAGTAAATTACTATCAGCAAAGTATCGAAATATCTTTGTAGTAGGAGACAATGATCAAGCAATATATGCCTTTAGAGGAGCTAACTACAAGAATATCCTAAACTTCGAAAAAGATTATCCTGAGGCCAAAACAATCCTACTTGAAGAAAACTATCGTTCAACCAAAACCATATTAAATGCCGCTAATAGCGTAATCAAAAATAATCATGAAAGAAAAGATAAAAACCTATGGAGTAATAATGCAACTGGTAATAAAATAAAATATAAAGAAGTGGCAAATGAAAAAGAAGAAGCATCATTCGTCGGAACTGAAATAAAAAGACTATTAAGTGAAGGCATAAACGAAGAAGATATCGCCGTATTATATCGTACTAATGCCCAGTCTCGTGTTATCGAAGAAGAAATGCTAAAGAAAAATATTAAATATAGAGTTGTAGGAAGTTTCTACTTCTATAACAGAAAAGAAATAAAAGACCTATTATGTTACTTAAGACTAATAAATAATCATAAAGATGATGTAAGTTTGCTTAGAGTAATAAATACCCCAAGAAGAGGAATCGGAGATAAAACAATTGAGACTCTAACTGAAGAAGCAACAACTAGAGAATTATCTCTATATGAAACAATAAGCAAAGGAAAAGAACTAGAGTTCAAAAACCTAATCGAAGACCTAACCAAAGCTAGTGAATCATTATCACTAACTGAATTAATAGATGAAATTTTAGAAAAAACCGGTATCAAAAAAGAACTATCAGCATCTAAATTACTCGAAGATGAAATAAGACTAGAGAACCTAAATGAGTTCAAAGGCGTAACCAAAAGTTATGAAGAAGAATACGGAACTGCCTCACTCGGAGACTTCCTAGACGAAATCTCATTAGTAAGTGACATGTCCGAACATCAAGATAGTTCAAATAGAGTAAGCCTAATGACGGTCCATTCTGTTAAAGGACTAGAATTTGATTATGTCTTCATTGTTGGCATGGAAGAAGGAATATTCCCTCACTATAATGCCATCAATGATGGAAGTAATTCCGCTATTGAAGAAGAAAGAAGACTATGTTATGTCGCTATAACAAGAGCCAAAAAAGAATTATATATAACATCAGCAGATACCAGAATGTTATTTGGTAATCCAATGAGAAATCAACCTAGTAGATTTATTGATGAAATAGATAAAGAATATATCGATAAAGAAAGACCAAAAAAATTAGAAAAAATAATAACTAAAGTAAGAAAGACTGTCGACAAAAATGCCACTTATGAAGTAGGAGAACATATCTCTCATACCGAGTTTGGTGAAGGAATAGTAATAAGTGTTGATAAATCCATCATAACCGTAGCCTTTCCACATCCATTTGGTATAAGAAAACTAATGAAAGGCCATCCAAACATAACCAAATTATAAAAAAGAAAAGAGGAGTAGTTATGAAAAAAACACTACTAGGTTTTACCATAGTATTACTATTAATGATATCAGAAATACTAATACTAAATAACGATATAGCATCACTAAAAGCATCAAATAAGATATTACAAGAGGACCTAAAAGATAAGAAAAATATAAGTACTTTAAAAGAAGAAAAAGAAGACTTAAATACCTCAGTATCCAATTTACTCGCAGTCTCTACCTTCAGTGATGAAGATATAGAAGAAATAATGACTAGTGAAAAAACAATCTCAAAAGATCTTGAAGACAATATAACATCGCTAGAAAAAACAATTATAGATTTAGAAGATAAACTATCAAGTCTTCAAAAAGAATACTATAAGCTAGTTAAAGAAAATGCTGAAAAAAATAGTTTCTATATTTCAAATGTACCCTTTATCAATCAGTATCCTAACTACCCAACAGGTTGTGAGTCAGTAGCCATAACCATTCTTCTAAATTACTATGGAATAGCAGTAACACCAGATGATATCATAAACAAATTACCAAAAGGAAGCGTTCCTATAACCAAAGATGGTAAACTATATGGAGGCAATCCTGAAGTAGAGTTTATAGGTAACCCATATAGTTTAAATGGATATGGAGTATATGAAAAACCAATTGCTAATGTTGCTAGCCAATATAAAAGTGGTATCAAAATAGCAACAGGAACCAGTTTTGAAAAAATACTAGAAGTAGTAAAAAATGGCAAACCAGTTATGGTATGGACCTCCATGTCACTAGCAGTCCCATATATATCACAGTCTTGGATATATGAACCAACCGGAGAAACAATTTACTGGAAGGCCAACGAACATGCTGTAGTAATAATAGGTTATACCGAAGATAAAGTCATAATATCAGACCCAATAAATGGTAAAGCCAAATACCAGTCAAAAAGTATCTTCAAAGAAAGATATAACTATTATGGAAAGAAGGCGTTATATTACTAATGAGAAAGAAGAAAGTAAACAAAATATTACCATCTATCATCATAATTATAACCATAATAATATTTAGCCTTCTAGTATATACCCTATATCAAAAAATAAATTTAAGTAACAAAAATAAAGAATTAAATAACTACCTAAAAGAACATCAAGAATTAACTGAAGAGATAGAAGATCTAAAAAACATTAAAGAAAATTATGAATTAATCAAAGAAAATAATCAAAATCTAGAAAAACAAAAACAAGACTTAGAAGATAAAATAACTACTCTAAATACAAAAATAAATAAAGTAAAGAAAGATATAGATAAATTAAAATAGTATCTATTTCTTTTTTTATAACATATAATACAGTAGGAGGTATCTATGGATTATAGTATTTTAGTAAATAAAGATAATCCCCTGCCAAGAGCATACATACCAAATACATTAGAAAATGCTCATAGTGAATATAAAGAAAACATATTACTAGATAATAAAGCCATAGAAGCATTTCAAGAACTAAAAAGAGAAGCCTTAAGATATGGATATCATATTGATATAGTAAGTGGCTATCGAGATTATGATTATCAAGAAAAAATATATAATAAATTACTAGAAGAAAAAGGATTTACCTATGCCATAACAAGAATAGCATCTCCTGGTAAGAGTGAACATCAAACAGGATTAGCTTTAGATTTTTGTATATATAAAGATGGAAAATGTTATATAGAACATGATGTTGAAGATAAAATAGAAACTAAATGGATACATCAAAATAGTCATAGATATGGTTTTATCATAAGATATCCCGAAGGAAAAGAAGATATAACCAAATATAGTTATGAACCATGGCATTTAAGATATGTAGGAAATATAGCCAGTAGTATTTATAACAATAACCTAACACTAGAAGAATATAAAGATAAAGAGTCTATTAAATAGATTCTTTTTCAGTATCGTCTCACACTATGTTGTTCGCCGTTTTCTAATGCCCAAGGTCATTAGAAAAAAGTTTTGAGCTTGTCATCTCAAAACTAAAATTATTTTTTCAGAATAATTCATTAGTTTGCTAAATAATCAAAAGCGCATTGACAAAGCAAACAAATTGGTATACAATATTAATTACTTTGAGAGGAAGAAGATAAAAAATGAAAAATAATTATATTAATGAAACTACAAGAAGAAGACTAATATCATTAATGCTTGCATCTAGTTTAACATTAACTTCATTTGGATTAACAGGATGTGGCAAAAAGAAACAAGAAAGTGATTCTTTTGAGCCAACAACAAAACAAGAAAGAATTGAAGGTTACACTAAAATAGAAGAATCTTGGTTTTGCGAAGTTTCTGTCACAGACGTTGAAAATGGTATGTTACTAGATGGTGCTAAATTTGAACTTAGAGATGAAAATAATAACTTAATAGAAAGTTGGATTAGTAGTTCAAAAGAAGCACATAGAATAGAAAATATAAAGGATGGATTGTATACATTAACTGAAGTTGCTGCACCAGAAGGTTATGTGGTTGCAGGAAATAAAAATACTTGGACTATCAATCCATCATCTGGATGGAAAAGCGACTGTATGATAATTGATAATATCAGTGCTAGCAAATACGTAGACAAAGGCATCAATAATATACTAAATACAGGTAAAAAAGAAGATATAGATGGACAGTACTTTGTTCTAAAATTGAGAGAAAGTTATGAAAATAGATTAAATAATAAAGATTTTCTTGAGTATGAAGGAGAATTACCAAAATACATATTATTGAAAGGTAGTTATTTAGAAGCAATAGGTGTATTATTTAATAGTAATTCAGTTCAATATGAGTTTTTTGGTACAGAAAAAAACCTTTCTTCACAAATAAATTCTGCTACTGACATATCTTTCTTCTATGACAATGATGGTATCTATTATACAAGAATATGGAGAACTGATACCAATGTAGTAAGAGGGTTTATAACTAACGATAATCTTTACATAGTACCATTAAGTGATTTAACAAAAGAAGAGTTAGAAGAATTATCATTATCTAATGATATTAATACAGTAGAAAAAGCTAAAACAAGAACATTAACTAGATAATAAAATTAACCACTTGTAAAAAAATACAAGTGGTTTTTATTTTTAACATATAATAGTATATAATAATTAACTTATATATAATAGATATGGTTGATAAAAAATAATATAAACATATTGACATCTTATATTAATAGTGATATTATTTAAATATATGAATATATATTCATATATAATAAGGAGAAATAATATGATAGATAATGTAGATATAAATAAAATACAAAAAGAATTAATTGAAGAAGATACAATTATTGATATAGCAGAACTATTCAAAGTATTTGCAGATTCAACAAGAGTAAAAATAATAAATGTCTTATTAGAAAATAAATTATGTGTTAGCGATATAGCAACACTAGTTGGAGGAACACAGTCCGCCATTTCACATCAACTAAGAATACTAAAATCAGCAAAATTAGTAAAATATACCAAAATAGGAAAAACAGTCTACTACGAACTAAGTGATGACCATGTGAAAAAACTATTTAATATTGGAAAGGAACATATAAATGAAATATAAATATAATATCAAAAATCTAGACTGTGCTAATTGTGCTAAAACCATTGAAAATAAATTAAATGAAGATAAAAATATCAAAAAAGCAATCGTTAATTTTAATTCATCAACAGTAACAGTGGAGACAGACTTAAAAGATGCTTTTACTTATATAAAAAAAATAGTAAGTGAAATAGAACCAGATGCTATTTTAAGTGAAGATAAAATAAAAGAAAATAAAAATATAGATATCTATAGAATAGTACTAGGAGGATTAATAGGATTACTTGGAATAGTATTAAAATTACCAAACTATTTAAATACTATCTTAATAATAGTAGCCTACATAATCCTAATATATAAAACACTATTAACCGCTATTAAACAATTAAGAAAGAAAGTAATAAATGAAAACTTCCTAGTAACAATATCTGCTCTCGGTGCTTTTGCACTAGGAGATTCTCATGAAGGATTAATGGTCCTATTCTTATATGATTTAGGAAAAGTATTAGAAAGCATGGCTGTAAATAAAAGTCGTAACTCAGTAGCCGAACTTATGGATATCAAAGAAGAAACATCAAATCTAAAAGAAAAAAATAAAATAATAGTAGTTCCAACAACCGAAATAAAAGTCGGAGATATAATCGTAGTCAAAGAAGGAGAAAGAGTACCACTAGATGGAACCATAGTAAAAGGTTCTTCCATGTTAGATACAAGTGCTCTAACCGGAGAATCACTTCCAATATCAGTAAAAGTTGGTGATAATATCCTATCAGGAAGTATAAATAAAGGAGGTTTACTAGAAGTAAAAGTAACATCAATTTATAAAGATTCAACAGTAAATAAAATATTAGAATTAGTAGAAACTGCTACCGAAAGAAAGACCAAAACCGAAAAAGTAGTATCCAAATACTCATCTAAATATACATTAGGAGTAATTATAATCGCCCTTCTAACCGCAACCTTATTACCACTATTTACAAATCTAACATATAGTGAAAGTATCTATAAAGGATTAACAATACTAGTAATATCTTGTCCATGTGCTATAGCCATATCAATACCATTATCATATTTTTCAGGTATTGGAGCATCATCTAGAGAAGGAATACTAGTAAAAGGAAGTAATTATCTAGATAGTATCAAAAATATCAAAGAAATAGCTTTTGATAAAACAGGAACTATCACAACAGGGGAGTTCTATATATCAAAAATAAATATCCATAATAAAGAATATACTGAAGATAAAATAATGGAAATTTTTGCTAAAGGAGAATCACTTTCAAATCATCCTATTGCCAAATCAGTATTAAAAAAATATAATAAAGAAGTATCACATAATGATATCAAAGATTTCAAAGAAGTATCAGGGAAAGGAATAGAATTTACTTATAAAAAAGATAAAGTAAAAATAGGAAACCCTAAATACTGTGCTATCAAAGAAGAAAGTAGTAATATATATCTAACAATAAATAATAGTCTAGTTGCAGATATTGAAATAAAAGATGAAATAAAAAGTACTGCTAAAGCAACAATAACTAAATTAAAAAATATGGGTATAAAAGTTCATATGTTTACTGGAGACTCTAAAGAAAAAACACTAGAAATATCTAAAGAATTAAATATAGAAGATGTAAATTATAGTATGTTACCAAGTGATAAATATAATTATTTAGAAAAACTAATAAATAATAAAAAAGAAAATACAATCGTAGCTTTTGTAGGTGATGGAATAAATGATGCACCAGTATTAAAATTAGCAGACTTAGGCATCTCAATGGGAGCCCTAGGAACAGACTCTGCTATCGAAGCATCAGACATAGTAATAATGAATGATAACCTAGATAAAATAATAACTGCTATAAACATATCTAAGAAAACAGGAAAGATAATAAATCAAAATCTAATCTTTGCTATAGGCATAAAACTATTAGTACTAATCTTAACTCTACTAGGAGTATCAACAATGCTAGAGGCTGTCTTTGCTGATGTAGGAGTAACAGTATTATGTATTCTAAATACTCTAAGATTATTAAAGAATAATAAATAACTATTTGACAGCAAAAATGAGTAAAATCATATATCATAAGGAATTACTCATTTTTTAATTGTTGTGATTTCATTAAAATAACTAGTTGTAATAAATAAAAAAATAATATATAATTATATTATAAATAGGAGGATATATGAATATAGTAATAGCCATAATTTTTATATCGGTAATAGGAACACTTTTACATTTTATGTATGACTGGTCAGGACATAATAAAGTAGTATCCCTTTTTGCCGCAGTTAATGAAAGTACTTGGGAACATATCAAAATAGCCTTAACACCAACCTTTATATGGACATTATATGATGGAGCAGTATATGGCCTTAATCCCAATTACTTTGAAGCCAAAACCTTAAGTATATTAGTAATAATAGTACTAATACCATTACTATTTTATGCCTATCAATTAATAACCAAAAAAGCCATATTACCAATAGATATCACAATATTCTATTTAACTATTATTATAAGTAATCTAGTATTTTACTATATAATAAATATAGAATCATTACATTTCTTCTATACATACATATCAGTAATAGTATTATTTATAATATTCGGTTCCTATATGGTATTAACATTATTACCAATAAAAAACTTCTTATTCAAAGATCCAATAACCAAAAGATATGGAATAAGAGGACATTCTCATCATGAACATAAAGAAAAATAATCAAAATATGTTTTAATAACATATTTTTTTTGGTATAATAATAATGGAAAGTTAGAAGTGAAAAAATGAGAAATATATATGATTTAACAATAAAAGAATTAGAAGACTATTTCATATCAATAAATGAAAAAAAATTTAGAGCAGTTCAAGTATATGAAGCCCTATATAAAAGAAGAATAAAATCATTTGATGATATGACCAATATAAGTAAAGAAGTAAGAGAAAAACTAAAACAAGTTTTCTCTTTCTATAAAATAAAAATGTTAATAAAACAGCAAGGCAAGAATGTCAATAAATATCTATTTGAATTAGAAGATGGAAACAAGATAGAATCCGTATTAATGTTTCACGATTACGGAACAAGTATCTGCGTATCATCTCAAGTAGGTTGTAATATGACTTGTGCTTTTTGTGAAAGCGGAAGATTAAAAAAAGTAAGAAATCTATTAGCTTATGAAATAGTACAGCAAATACTTCAAATAGAAGAAGACATAAATAAAAGAATAACTCATGTAGTATTAATGGGAATAGGAGAACCATTTGATAACTATGATAATGTTTTAAGATTTGTAAAAATAATAAACTGTGGTAAAGGAATCGATATCGGTTCAAGACATATAACCATATCAACATGTGGAGTAATCCCTGGTATAAAGAAGTTTATGAATGAAGAAGGCCAAGTAAACCTAGCCATAAGCTTACATGCTCCTAATAACACCCTTAGAAGTAGAATAATGCCTATCAATAAAGCATATCCTTTAAATGAATTAATGGAAACAATAAAAGAATATATAAATAAGACAAATCGTAGAGTAACCTTTGAATATATAATGCTTGATAATGTAAATGATAGCGAAGAAAATGCTAAAGAATTAGCCATATTATTAAAAGGAATAAATTGCTATGTTAACCTAATACCATATAATGAAACAGAAAATATTGAATTTAAACGAACAAAAAAGTGGAAAATTATGAAGTTTTATGATATACTAAAGAAAAATAAGATAAATGTAACAATAAGAAAAGAATTTGGAGGCTCTGTTGATGCCGCATGTGGTCAACTAAGAGCCAATAATTAAGAGGAAGTGAAAAAATGCAAACATTTTATATGACAGATGCCGGAAAAGTAAGAACACACAATGAAGATAGTGTAATAATAGTTAGCAATAAAAATAATGAATTCATTCTCGCAGTAGCAGATGGAATGGGTGGACATAAAGCTGGAGAAATAGCTTCAAATATAGCAATAGAACATATTGTTCAAAGTTTCGAAAGTATGGAAACAATAGGAAAAAAAGAAGAAGGAATAGATTGGTTAAGAAAAATAGTAAAAGAAATAAATGAAAAAATATTTGAATATACTTCTATTCATCCAGAAAGTAAAGGAATGGGAACAACGCTAGTAATAGCCATAAAAACAGATGACTATATTCTTTATGGAAATATAGGAGATTCATCAGGATATGTAGTAAAAAATGAAAAATTACATAAAGTAACCAAAGATCATACCCTAGTAAATTTATTAGTCTCAACCGGAGAACTAACTCCTGAACAAGCAAAGTTTCATCCAAGAAAGAACTTGCTTACAAGAGCACTAGGAGCTAATGATCCAATCGAAATAGATATCTTCGATATCGATAATACCATAAACGGTTTATTCCTATGTAGTGATGGATTAACTAATATGGTAACAGATGAACAAATAGAAAAAGTATTAAATAGTAAATCTTCAATCGAAGAACAAGTAGAAAAATTAATAAAAAAGAGTAATATAAGAGGCGGAACAGATAACATATCAATAGCTTATCTGAAGAAGGAAAGTGGTGATAAGTAATGCTAACTAAAGGTCAAAAAATAAATGATCGTTATGAAATAATAAAAACCATCGGTGAAGGAGGAATGGCCAACGTCTATCTAGCAGAAGATACCATTCTTGAAAGAAAAGTAGCTATAAAAGTTTTAAGAGGTGATCTTTCAAACGATGAAAAATTCATTCGTCGTTTCAAAAGAGAAGCCTTATCAGTATCAAATCTATCACATCCAAATATCGTTGAAGTATATGATGTTGGAGAAGAAGATGGAAACTATTATATTGTAATGGAATATATCGAAGGAAAGACATTAAAACAATTACTTCAAAAAAGAGGAGCCTTAACCCTAACAGAAGTAATAGATATAATGAGTCAGTTAACAGATGGTTTAGCTCACGCTCATGAAGCCTATATAATTCATAGAGATATAAAACCACAAAATATAATGATTGAAGATAATGGTCGTATCAAAATAACCGACTTCGGAATAGCAATGGCTTTAAATTCAACCCAATTAACTCAAACAAACTCAGTAATGGGTTCAGTCCACTATCTACCACCGGAGCAGGCTAACGGTAAGGGATCAACAGTAAAAAGTGATATATATTCATTAGGAATATTAATGTATGAGTTATTAACCGGTTCCGTACCATTCAAAGGAGATACTGCTGTTGAAATAGCCTTAAAACACATGAAAGAAAAAATTCCTAGTGTTAGAAAGCAAAACCCAACAATACCACAATCAGTAGAAAATATAATTCTAAAAGCAACTGCTAAAAATCCAAAAAATAGATATGACTCTGTAAGAGAAATGTATAATGATTTACAAACTGCTTTAGAAAGAGATAACGAAAAAAGATTAGTATATGAATATCCTGAAAATGATTTAGAGGAAACCAAAGTAATAGCTCCTATACCAAAAGAGCCAAAGAAGCCCGTCGTAGATAAACCTCTTGATAAAGAAGAAAATACTGATACAGATGATTCAATACTAAAAGAAAAAGACGAAAAAAATAAACTACCAATTATATTGGCAGGTATATTATTAGCCTTTCTAATAGTATTAGCAGTAGTATATCTACTAATAAGTAATCATGATGTTAAAGAAGTAAAAGTACCAGATGTAACAGGTCTTACTTTAGAAGAAGCCATAAAGAAAGTAGAAAAACAAGGTTTAAAATATACTACAAAAGATGAAGAAAATGCTGATATTGAAGAAGGAAAGGTAATAAGAACAGAACCAAAAGCTGGTTCAACAAAAACCAAAGGAAGTACTATCACAATAGTAGAATCTTCTGGTAAAGAATACCTATTACTAGAAGACTATACTGGTAAAAATTATTATGAAATAAAAGCAAAACTAGAATTAAAAGGTATCAAAGTAGAAATGAAAACCAAAGAAGTAGAAAATACATCTGATTATAAAGACAAAGAAGAGCAGATAATAGATCAAGAGCCAAAACCTGATAAAGAAAAAGAAACAAAATTATATGCTAATGATTCAGTAACACTATATATACCAGAAGTAGATGTATATCCAGATATGGTTAAAGAAAAATGGACTTTATCAAAGGTACAAGATTTTGCTAAAGAAAATAATTTAACGTTAGATATAACATATAAAGAAACAACAGATGTAGAAGAAAACATCGTATTATCACAAGGTAGAGATCCTGGAGATCCAATTTATAATGGTTATACTTTAAAAATAACTATATCAAAGAAACCAGAAGATAAAACAGAACCAACAGATTCATTAATGCCAAAAGATGATAAAAAAGATAAAAAAACAGAATAGGAATAAAATATGGAAGGTATAATAATCAAAAACGAAAGTAATAATTATACAGTAAGAACAAATAAGGGGATAAATATCTGCAAGCCAAGAGGAAAGTTTAGACTAGATAAAATAACTCCTCTAGTAGGAGATAAAGTAATAATAGATGATATAAATAATTACTTACTAGAAATAAAACCTAGAAAAAACTCCCTAATAAGACCTCAAATAGCTAATGTTGATATAGCATTAATTGTAACATCAGTAAAAGAGCCTAACTTTGATAGTAACTTGTTAGATAAACTATTAACAATAATATCTTATAATAATATAGAACCAATAATATGCTTAACAAAGACAGACTTACTAAATGAAGATGAAGAAAAAAATATTAAAGAGATATTTAACTACTATCAAAGTATTGGTTACATAGTAGTAACAAATAATGATATCAAAGAAATAAAAAAACTAATTACAGGTAAAATAGTAGTCTTTGCTGGTCAATCAGGGGCAGGCAAATCATCTCTATTAAATAAACTAGACAAAAATCTAAATCTAGAAACAAATGAAATATCCAAGGCTCTAGGTCGTGGAAAACATACAACAAGATGTACAACTTTATATGACATCGATTCATCTTTAGTCGCGGACACTCCTGGTTTCTCATCAGTAGATTTCCGTGGAATGACTAAAATAGATATCCGTGATAATATGAAAGAAATGTTTGATAACTTACATAATTGTAAGTATAAAGATTGTATGCATATAAAAGAAGATGACTGCGAAGTAAAGAGACTAGTAGAACAAAATAAAATATTATTATCTAGATATAACAATTATAAATCATTTATAGGAGGTCAAAAATGAAACTATCAGTATCAATACTAAATGCTAACAATAGAAAAGAAACAATCAAAATATTAAATAACACTGATATTTCATACTTTCATATAGATGTAATGGACGGTAATTTTGTATCTCAAGTGTCTCTTCCAGTAGAAGAAACATTAGAACTATCTAAAATATCAAATAAAAAATTAGACATTCATTTAATGCATAGTAGCCCTCTATCATATATTGAACGCATAAAAGACTTAAAAAATATTAAATATATAACGATTCATCTAGAAATAGAAGAAAACATACAAAATACATTAAATAAAATAAAAGAATATGGTTTTAAAAGAGGTATATCAATCAAGCCAAATACTGATATAAATAAATTAATACCATACCTAAATGATATTGATTTAATATTAATAATGACAGTGGAGCCTGGTCAAGGAGGGCAACCATTTCTAGAAAACAGTCCCACTAGAATAAAAGAAATAAAGAACTTAATAAAAGATAAAAATATTTTACTAGAAGTAGATGGTGGCATCAATGATAAAACAATAAAACTATTAAAAGATGTCGATATAGCAGTAGTAGGTTCATACATAACTACTAGTGATAACATGATAGAAAAAGTAAAAACACTAGTATAAATATAGCTCCTCTCTTTATAATAAATAAAGAAAGGAGCTTTTAATATGAATAATGAAAATAAAAAGGAACCAAGTAAAGAAATAATTGAGGAAGAATATCGACTAGGTAAAGAATACTATAACAAACTATTAAAAGAAATGCCAAAAGATAAAGAAAAGTATGACTAGAAAATAGCCATATTTTTTTATAAATACTGGTAATTATAATTACAACATGATATAATAAAATAAAAGAAAGTAAGGAGATGAACAAAAGCAAATGAAAGAAGATAAAAGTAAAAATATTATAATCATAATGCTAACAATAATTATAATTTTATTATTAATAATTCTTACATTAGTATTAACTGGTAAAGTAAATGTAAATAATAAAAATGACAAATTAGACAATAAAAATGATGTAATAGAAAATAATAATACTGAAGTAAACTGGACCGATAAATTATTATCTTACAATATCTCAGAAATAAAATTATCTAGAAAAAGAAATATTCAGTTAGGAGACTCTCAAGACATAGATAAAGAAGTATCGTTATCTAAAGAAGAACTTAAACAAATACTAGATAAAATAAGTACAGACAAATTAGTAAAAACATATAGTCTAGGAAGGGGTGGTCAGGATAGAGATCACTTAACTGTATCTTATCAAGTAAATAATCAAAATTATACTTTTGAAGTATTTGCAGGCTCAATAGTATTAGATTCTGCTGATGAAGAAATAAAAAATATTTTTAATAATAGTAACTATGAAGAAAGAAATACAGAATATAAAAATCAAGCAGGTGCCTTCTATTACTATTCAATAGAAGAATATAATGAAAGTATATTTGATGAGTATTTTAAATAGAATGACTAGTAACTAGTCTTCTTTTTATTTATCAACAATTTCTGTGGATAAATAAAAAAAATGGATATAAATCCATTCCATTAAGCATCTTTTTTACTATTCTTCTTCATAGTTCTAGCTTCTCTAACACTAGTCTTAATTTTGTTACCATCTTTGTCAGTAACAGTAGTAAAGTTAACTTTTTGAGTACCTTTAGTTATTTTTAAACAGTTAGGTCTATTATTTACAGATCTAGTTTTTTTAGTTGTTACTTTCTTCATCGTATTCCCTCCTCATCAGTTCGTAATTAACTTTACCATAAAATTGCCTTTTAGTCAACAATTATTTATTATTTTACTATTTCTTAGTATCATTTTTAATAAATTCTCTTAAAATTTTTGTTATTGCTCTTTTTTCAATTCTTGAAACATAACTTCTAGATATACCCAAATTTTTAGCAATTTCCTTCTGCGTTATTTCATCGTTATTATCAAGACCATACCTTTTAGTAAGAACATCCCTCTCCCTAGGAGTAAGAATATTCATATATTCTTTTAATAATTTAATATTATCATTTTTATATATTTCTTCATTAAAATCAGGATCTTCAGTTTTTAAAACATCAAGTATTGTAACCTCATTCCCCTCTTTATCATAACTAATACCATCATAAATACTAACATTCTTAGAATTCTTTTTATCCGCTCTAAAATACATAAGAATCTCATTTTCGACGCATTTAGCAATATAAGTAGTAAGTCTTACATTCTTATTAGGAGAAAAACTATCAATACCCTTAATAAGTCCAACAGTTCCTATCCCAATAAGATCATCAACATCATTATAAGTAGATTCAAATTTTTTAACAATATGTGCTACTAGTCTAAGATTATGAAGAATAAGTTTACTTCTAGCCTCCTTATCTCCATTTATCATTCTTTCTATGCATTTTTCCTCTTCTTCTTTAGATAAAGGATCAGGAAAAACATTATTAGAGTAAGCACCACTAAAAAAAGTAAGATTGCCAAATAAAAGATTAAATAAATTAAATAACATCATATCACCTATTAAATAATATAAAAATAAACATTTAATTATACCAAAATATATGATACAATATAAATATATATTAAATAAGAGGTATAACAATGAAGAAAAAAATAAAAAGTGAACAAAATACAATAATAATAATGGATGCAATCAAAAAAATAATGACCATATTTCTTGGTCCTTTTTTAACAGCTTACTTTATAAGTACATCTACTAATAGTATATTAAATATATCCATATACTATATATTCACATATGCTACAATGGCATTAAGTACTATAGTAGTAGCAGTCCTAGCAGAAAAAAGAAATAGAATTAAAATGTTTAGAGCGGGAATAATATTAAACTTTATTTATATTTTAATAATAATATTATTAAAAGAAAAAATAATAAATTATTTACCAATCATATCAATACTATATGGTATATCAGCAAGTTGTTATTATTTTCCATATAATTTATTCATTATAAATAAAGTAAAAAATACCGAAAGAACAAACTACATGGTAAAATTATTTATAACCATATCAGTAGTAGGTATTCTATTTCCAATAATTTTCGGTAGTATAATAACTATAACCAATTATATATTAACAGCAGTTATAGTATTATTTATATCACTTATTCAAATAATATTATCTTTTTTCATAACTGATAATCATAATGGATATTTAGAAGAGTACAATTTAAAAAAAGCTTGGCTAGAACTCAAAAAGAATAAACAAGTAATAAATTGCTTAGCAGGAGAATTCTTTATTGGTATGAATATTTGTAATGGCACTTTAGAAACAGTAATGGTAATTTTAATATTAAATTCCTTTAAAACAAATATCAATCTAGGAATAATAACCTCCATAGCAACATTATTATCAATATTAGTAGTAAAAATATATGGTTTAATTTATAATAAAAGAGATGATAAAAAAGTAATAATAATATCAAGTATAATACCAGTAATATCTTTAATAATATTTTTAATATTAAAAACAAATACTACAGTAATAATATATAAATTTAGTTATGTAATATTTGCAGAAATACTATCTCTAGTTAGAAAAATTAAAATATTTAATTTATCTAATAGCAAAATAGTAAATAAAAGTAATCAATGTGAATTTAATGCCATAAGAGAAGTAACATTAAATGTTGGAAGAGTTACAGGTTATACTCTCCTCCTACTAGCGGGTTTAACTCAAAGTGCGGTAGTATTAAATATAGTTACTATAATTTTAACTTTATCCCTTTTAGTTATGAGCATAAATTTAACTAAAGTAAAGAAAAATAACCATTAACTTTCAATAATAAAAAAAATATAGTATAATATTTATAGCGAGGTGAATTATATATGAATTATTTTTATCCAGATGTTTATCAAAAAAGTATCTATACCATCAATTACGATAAATTAAAAGAAAACGGTATAAAATGTTTACTCTTTGATTTAGATAATACTTGTGTACCATATGTAGATAAAAAACCAACTAAAAAATTAAAAAATCATTTTGATAAACTAAAAGATTCAGGTTTTACAGTAATAATATTTTCTAATTCACCAAGAAATAGGCTAGAACCATTTAAAAAATATTTAAATGTTGATTGTTGCCCATCTGCTAGAAAACCAAGAAAAGCAAAATTCATAAAAGTATTAAAAGAATACAAATTAGATTTATCTGAAGTAGCAATTATTGGAGATCAATTAGTAACAGATATCTATGGTGGTAATAGAGTAGGTATAACAACAGTATTAGTAAATCCAATGTCTGATATTGATATGCCATTTACTAAAATACATCGTTATATAGAAAGAAAAGAAATAAATAAAATGAATAAAAAAGGAATATTTAAAGTAGGAGAATATTATGATTAAGAAGTGTACAGGATGTGGCATCATTCTTCAAACAGAAGATATAAATAAAGAAGGATATACAGAAAATATAGACAATGAACTATGTTTAAGATGCTTTAAATTAAAAAATTATGGTGAATACAAAGCTGTAACATTAAATAATAAAGACTATACTGATATTTTAAATAGTATCCCTAAAGATGCGTTAGTAGTCTATTTAGCATCATTATTAAATATTAATTTAGAATATATAAATAAATTTAATAATGTAATATTAGTATTAACCAAAAAAGATTTATTACCAAAATCAGTTCAGGACTATAAATTAATAAATTATATATCCAATATAACTAATAACTATCTAGATATTGAAATAATAAGTTCAATAAAAAATTACAATCTAGATAGCTTATTAAACAAAATAAAAAAATATAATAAAAGTAATAAAGAAATATACTTTGTAGGAATGACTAATTCAGGTAAATCAACTCTAATAAATAAACTAATAAAAAACTATACCGACAAACAACTAGAAGTAACAACTAGTCTATATCCTTCAACAACCCTAAATAAAATAGAAATAAACTTAGATAATTTAAAAATAATAGATACACCGGGCTTATTAAATGAAGGTAGTATTCTAAATAGTCTATCTCTAAAAGAAATAAAAAAAATAACTCCTAAAAAAGAGATAAAACCAAGAAGTTACCAGTTAAAAGGAAAAGGTTCTCTAGTAATTGAAGATTATATCAGATTAGATTATTATACAAATAATAATATTACTATATATATAGCTAATAACTTAAATATAACAAAAATGACTCATAATAATCCAAAATTAAAAGAATGTAAAAAAATAACATTCAATCTAGAAAAAGATAAAGATATCGTAATTGAAGATTTATGTTTCATAAAGTTTACTAAAAAAGGAAAAGTTGATATATATACTAAATATGATATCAATATATATGAAAGAAATAATTTAATATAAAAGGAGTTAGCAGTATGAAGAAAATAAAAGAATATCTTTTAAAAGATAGAACACCATTCGCAGAAGGTTTATCTTTTAAGAAAATGTTTTTAATCTTTGTCATTTTTAGTTTCTTAGGTTGTCTTTATGAAGATATACTATTTATGGCTAAGAATTATATCAATTATGGAATACTAGATTATTCCACTAAAAGAGGGCTATTATATTTAGAATTATCTCCAATATATGGTTGGGGAGCATGTATCATGGTATATATTCTTGCTAGAAAGCCGAGGCAAAAATTAGATTATTTCTTAATAGGTTCTTTAATAGGAGGAGCCTTCGAATATCTAATAAGCTTCTTGCAGGAGGCCTTTACCGGAACAACATCATGGGATTATTCAACATATCTATTAAATATAAATGGCAGAACAACTTTACCATATATGTTATTCTGGGGTTTATTATGTTATATACTCATGGTTAAAATATATCCCTTTGTATCAAGTAAAATAGAAAAGATACCATATAATTTAGGAAATCTAATTTATTACATTCTATTAGTAGTAATAACAATAGATATGTTTATATCATTTAGTGCATGTATAAGAATGGGACTAAGACATGAAGGCTATAAACCACTGACAGGATATGGTGAGTTTTTAGATAAAGTATATAATGATGAAAGAATGAAGAAAAGTTATACGAATATGGTGGTAAGATGACAACAATAATAAGTTTTTTATTAATAATTTATTCACTATTCTTGTTAGTATATAGTTTCTTTGTAATGACAAGAAATAACAATAGTCCCAAAAAGTCAGATACAGTAACTAATAAATATTGTATTTTAATACCTGCACGTAATGAATCTCAAGTAATAGAACAACTTCTAATTAGTATTGAAAAGCAAACTAAAAAAATAAATTCCAAAGATGTCTATATAATTGTAGAATCAAAAGAAGATCCTACAGTAGAAATAGTCAAAAAACATAATATGAATATCATCTATCGAAAAGATTTAACTAAGAAAAGAAAAGGCTATGCCTTAGATGATGCTATTAAAGAAATATTATCAAAAAATAAAAAATATGATGCCTATTTTATCTTTGATGCCGATAATATCTTAGATAAAAACTATATCAAAGAAATGATAAATAGTATTGAAGAAGGTTATGATATTGGCATAAGTTATCGTAATACTAAAAATAGTTCTACCTTAGTAGCAGCTTCTTCTGCCTTAACTTTTTCTATGATAAATACAATTGGTAATCAATTAAAAAGTAAATATACCAATAATTTAACCATATCAGGAACAGGATATTATATCAAAGGCTCTTTAGTGGAAGATTGGCAAGGTTTCCCTTTTAATACCTTAACTGAAGATTATGAATTAACTCTATATAGTACTTTGAATAACTTAACTACAACCTATAATGAGAAAGCTATCTTTTATGATGAACAACCAGATAGTTTTAAAGTATCTATGAAACAAAGAACAAGATGGGTAAAAGGTTATTTTGAAGCTCGTAAAATATATATCAAAGAAATTAGAAGAAGTCTAGATTATAAAGATAAAAACTATGGTTCAAAAATAAGTACCGTAATAGGAGTACAACCACTAATATACCTTTTAATAGGAGTTCTTTTATTAATAGTAAGTTCATTAACAATAAATGATATTACAGCATTTATAAAAACTTTAGTAGTAGTCTTATTACTAATCTACTTAGAATTAGCGGGTATAACCTATATAATAATTAAAAGTGAAAAAAATAAATTAAATTTAAATGTATCAAAAACAAAATTAACATTATATAACCCATTATTTTTATTAAGCTATATCTTATGCCTTATGATATCAATATTTAAAAGAAATTTAGGTTGGGAAGAAATAAAACATAACAAAAAATTAGTAGACTAATTCAAAAATTATTCTAGATAAAAAGTGATATTTCTATTTACTTTTTATCTTTTTTATATTATAATTTATTTATAATAAGGAGGGGCCTAATATGAAATATTTTACAAAAGAAGAGTTAGAGGATATAACGAATGAGTTATTACAAGAACCTACTCGTGAGACATTAAAAAATCTTAATAACAAATATAATAAAGAAGAAAAAGTAGAGTTACCTGTTCAGGAGTCAGTATTTAATCCACCTAAAGAAAGTATAGCAAATAGCATGCCTAGTTTTGAAGTTCCTACATTTAATTCAGGAGCATTCAATATGCCAAAAGAGGAACCAGTAAATACAGAAAGTATTCCTGTAAGTACTCCAAGTTTTGAAGTACCAGCATTTAATACTCCAAGTAGTTCTGCTGTAGAAGTAACACCTCAAATGTCAACACCAGAACCAGTAGAAGTATCAAGACAAAAAGGACAAGTACCAAATAATTTAAATATTCCTAACATGAATCAAACTGAGGCTATGCCAAATTTACAAACAAATAACTTTGAAGTACCAACACCAGTTCTAGAACCAACTAATTATCAACTAGTGGGAGAACAAATTCCTAAATTAGATAATCAAGTAGTAAATAATCAAAGTAATGAACCAGTAAACTTCAGTGGTAATTTGTATCAACAACCTACACCAGAACCAACCAATCTAATGGATACAACAGATAATTTCAAAATAGATATAAATAGTACTCCAAACATGAATTCGGGAGTTAATACTAATTTAAATAGTAATCCATTCTTTGGTAATCCAGTAAATGAGTCTAATCAAGTAAATAATCCCATCCCAGTAGGAGGACAAACAACAACTGGACCATCAATGTTTGGACAAATAATGCAAAATAATCAGTAGCAGATAAAAATGCTACTTTTCTTTTACCAAATTATAGACAAAGATAACTATATATGATAAACTATATGTGTCATTTAAATATGAAGAAAAACAATATTTTTTTCAAAGAAAGAAGTGTATAAAATGAATACTAAAACAATAAATATTCAAGTATTAGCCTTGCTAGGAGATGCTGTATTATCTTTATATATAAGAGAAAAATTATTAAAACAAGGTATCAATAATGCCAATAAATTAAATGCATCAGCAGTTCCTTATGTATCCGCTAAAGGACAAGTAAAAATATTAGATAAATTAACTAAAGATAACTTCTTAACTGAAGAAGAATTAGATATCGTAAAAAGAGGAAGAAATAACAAAAAAGAAAATCACCCCAAAAATACCGATATCATAACCTATAAATTATCTACTGGTTTTGAAGCCTTACTAGGAGACTTATACTTAAATAATAAAGATAGATTAAAAGAAATATTAGAGCAAATAGAGGTGAAATAATGCAAATATATGGAAAGAATGTAGCAAGAGAAAAATTACAAACAAAAGATAAAATAAAAAAAGTATATCTAAGTAATAAATTTAAAGATAATGAAATAATCACTCTAATCAAAAAAAGAAATATAAATCCTATTCTTCTAGATATGCGTGATTTAGATAAAATGTGTAAAGGTTTACATCAAGGTATAATATTAGAAGTAGAAGATGTTAAAACCTATTCACTAGAAGATATCATACCAAATATCGATAAAGAGTATCCACTAGTGGTCCTATTAGATCATATTGAAGACCCCCATAACTTTGGAGCCATCATAAGATCATGCGAAGCCTTTGGTGTAGATGCCATAATAATACCTAATGATCGTTCAGTAGATATAACCGGAACTGTTGTAAAAGCATCAGTAGGTACCATTGAAAAAGTAAAAATAATCAAAGTAACAAATCTAAATAATACCATCAAAAAATTAAAAGACTATGGTTATTGGGTTGTAGGTACTGATATGGAAGGAACAGTTTATACCGATATTGATTATAAAATGAAAACTGCTCTAATAATAGGAAATGAAGGTAAGGGAATAAGTAGATTAGTAAGTGAAAATTGTGACTACTTAGCCAAAATACCTATGAGTGGAACAGTAAATAGTTTAAATGCTTCCGTAGCTTGTGGCATCTTTCTAGCAGAAATAAATAGATCAAGAGGAGTATAATATGGATAATGATTATGAACTATTATATTTAGCTAAAGATGATGACCAAGTAAAAGATTTAATTTATCAAAAATATAAAAATTTAATTTATTATAAAGCTCGAAAATATTTGCAAAGAAATAACACTAATAATGAGCTAGAGGACTATATAAGTGAAGGAACTATCGCATTATATGAAACAATAGATAATTATCGAGATACCATTCCCTATAATATCTATCTAAATAGATGTCTAGAAAATGCTCTAAAAAATGTCTTTAGAAAAAATAATACCAAAAAGAGTAGAGTTCTAAGTGAAGCAACATCACTTAATAGTACAGATTATCTAAATATATCTTCATATGATAAAAAGTATGACCCCGAACTACAAGTATTTGAAGAATATAACTATAATAAATTAAAGAAAACAATCATAAGTAAATTAACTTGGCAAGAAGAATTAGTTTTTAAATTAAAAGAACAAAACTATAAACCAAAAGAAATATCTGAAATAATAGATAATAATCAAAGAACTGTATATAATATAATTAATAGGATAAGAAAAAAAGTATCAAGTATAGTGTCAAATAAAAATAATTACTAACTATAATATTTACTTTTTTTCTTTTCTAATATATACTATAAGTGTAAAGGAGGCACAAGTATGAATAATAATTTTACCCCAGAAGAAAAATTAAGAATAATAGATTTACTAGCGGTTACTCAAAGTAAAGAAGAATTTTTAGATGCAGTAAATAAATTACTATCTGAAGAATCAAAAAAAGAAACATTGCCTCCACAAGAAGAGAGTATACCATTACCTGAAGATACCAAAGCATTAGAGGATTCCCCTAAAGAAGAAACTTTATCAAGTACTCCAGGTGAAGCAAGTATTTATGATTCAAAATATACTAATTTAGTAAACCAAGATAAACTAACTCATCCTCGTGATGAAGTTCTAACCATGGATATACCAGAAGAACCTATAAATGAACTTGCGGTTACTTTTGATAAAGAACTTAATGATACAATTAAGGAAGAACCAAACCAAGTAAAAGAAGAGTCAAAAGAAACAATCAATACCAGCCCAGAACTAGAAAAATTTATTCCTGAAGAGCAAGAGGAACATAAAGTACTAGAAAGAAAAATAAATAACCCCTGGGCCGACTCTGGTGCTAGAACCGTATCTCCTGGTGAATTAAATTTTTAATAAATATAAAGTGCTATCAATTAGCATTTTTTTCTTGTTTATAATTTTAAAAAAATGTGGTATAATACCAAAGGAAAAGGAAGCAGTGATAATATGGATAAAATAATAATAAAAGGTGCTAGAGAAAATAATCTAAAAAATATAAATATAGAAATACCCAAAAATAAATTAGTAGTAATGACTGGTGTATCAGGCTCAGGAAAATCATCCCTTGCTTTTGATACAATTTATGCCGAAGGCCAAAGAAGATATGTTGAAAGTTTATCTGCTTATGCTAGACAATTCTTGGGTTCGTCTGGTAAGCCTGATGTTGATGTCATCGAAGGTCTATCACCAAGTATTTCTATTGACCAAAAAACCACTAACAAAAATCCCAGAAGTACTGTTGGAACAGTAACCGAAATATATGACTATCTAAGACTATTATTTGCTAGAGTAGGAGTTCCCCATTGTCCAAATCATCATATTCCAATATCTTCACAATCAATTGAAGAAATGACAAATAAAATCTTAGAACTAGAAGAAAATACTAAGATAATGGTTATGTCACCAGTAGTTAAAGGTGAAAAAGGAACTCAAAAAGATTTATTTGAAAAGCTAAGAAAAGAAGGATATATAAGAATAAAAGTAGATGGTGAAATAAAAGAACTAACAATCGATTTAGAATTAGAAAAAAATAAAAAACATAATGTATCAGTAATAATTGATAGACTAGTAATCAAAGATGGAATAAGAAGTAGACTATATTCATCACTAGAGACTGCTAGTAAATTAAGTCATGGTAAAGTAGTAATCGATGTTGTAGGTAAAGAAGAAATAACCATGAGTGAAGACTATGCTTGTCCATATTGTGATTATTCTCTTGAAGAACTAGAACCAAGAATCTTCTCTTTCAATGCTCCATATGGTTCATGTCCTGATTGTAAAGGATTAGGAGTAAAATATAAAATAGATGTTGACTTAGTAATACCAAATAAAGATATCTCTATTCTAGATGGTGCTATCAAACCAATAAATCTAGATGAAGAATCAAGTATTATGTATACTGAACTAACAACACTAGCAGACCACTATCACATTGACTTAAGTAAACCCGTTAAAGAACTAACTAAAGAAGAACTAAACCTAATATTATATGGTTCAACTGAGCCTCTAACTTTTAATTATAAAGCCAAAAATGGAAATACTAGAAAGACAACAAGTTACTATGAAGGAATAATAACCAATCTTGAAAGAAGATATATAGAAACCAAAAGTACTTGGATAAGAGATTGGATTGAAGGCTATATGACAGAACTAGAGTGTCCTACTTGTCATGGCTCAAGACTAAAACCATCAGTATTAAATGTTCTAATAAATAACAAAAATATCTATGAAGTAACATGTCTGTCAATAGGAGACCTAAGAACATTTATAACTAATCTAAAATTAACAAAAGAACAAAAAGAAATATCTGAAATAGTAGTAAAAGAAATAGATTCAAGATTAAACTTCTTAATAAATGTTGGCCTATCATATCTAACACTATCAAGAGAAGCTGGCACCTTATCCGGTGGTGAAAGTCAAAGAATAAGATTAGCTACTCAAATAGGTTCAAGATTAACAGGAGTCTTATATGTCTTAGATGAACCAAGTATAGGTTTACATCAAAGAGATAACCAAAGACTAATAAATTCTCTATTAGAAATGCGTGACTTAGGCAATTCCCTTATTGTAGTAGAACATGATACTGATACAATGCTAGCAGCAGACTACCTAATTGATATAGGACCAGGTGCTGGACTAGAAGGTGGAAATGTAGTAGCGGCAGGTACTCCTGAAGAAGTAATGAATAATGAAAATAGTATTACTGGAAGATACCTAAAAGGAACTGAGAAAATTGAAGTACCTACAAAAAGAAGAAAAGGTAATAAAAAATATCTAGAGATAAAAGGTGCCAAAGAAAATAACTTAAAGAATATCAATGTAAAAATACCACTAGGCACAATGACTCTCGTAACAGGAGTATCAGGTTCAGGAAAATCAAGTTTAATAAATGAAATACTATATAAAGCCTTAGCTCAAAAAATATATGGTTCTAAAGATAAACCAGGTAAATATAAAGAAATAAAAGGCTTAGAGAATGTTGATAAAGTAGTTCAAATATCTCAAGCACCAATAGGAAGAACACCTCGTAGTAATCCTGCTACTTATACAGGAGTATTTGATGATATAAGAGATATCTTTGCTGAAACCAAAGAAGCTAAAATAAGAGGTTATGACAAAGGAAGATTTAGTTTCAATGTTAAAGGTGGAAGATGTGAAGCTTGCTGGGGAGATGGTGTTAAAAAAATAGAGATGCATTTCTTACCAGATGTTTATGTACCATGCGAAGTATGTAATGGAACAAGATATAATAGTGAAACATTAGAAATAAAATATAAAGGTAAAAATATATATGATGTATTAAATATGCGAGTAGAAGAAGCCATACCTTTCTTTGAAAATCATCCTAAAGTATTAAATAAATTAAAAGTACTAGATGATGTAGGTTTAAGTTATGTCAAGCTAGGACAAAGTGCTCCAACACTATCCGGAGGAGAAGCTGCTAGAGTAAAACTAGCCAAAGAACTTCAAAAGAAACCTACTGGTAAGACTGTCTTTATTCTAGATGAACCTACTACTGGTTTACATCAATCCGATATCAAAAAGTTACTAGCAATACTAGAGAGAATAGTAGATAATGGCGATACCGTTATAATAATAGAACATAATCTAGATGTTATCAAAGTAGCAGACTATATAATTGATTTAGGACCTGAAGGAGGTTCTGGTGGAGGTACAGTAGTAGCAGTAGGTACTCCTGAAGAAGTATCTAATAACCCTAATTCTTATACTGGAGAATTCCTAAAACAAATATTAAACAAATAGTTTAGTAATTATACTAGACTATTTTTTAAGTTCACACTTCGTTGTTCACTTTTATAGAAAGCCTAAGGTCTTTCTATAATAATTTAAAGCCAAAGTCTTTAAATTAGATATTTTATGTAGAAAACAAAATAAATATATGTTAAAATTATAGTAGGTGACTAATATGGATATATTTAAAATAAGATTAAATAAAGCTTTATCAAGCAATAGAATAGGTAAACTAGAAGCATTTTTACTAAAAGAAGGCAAAAGAAATAAAGATAAAATAAGAAAATATGCAGACTATATTTTAAAGAACTGTTCTGATTATAACTGGATAGCATCTTATTTAATAGTGTATGATGGAGATGAATTAATTGATGCCATAATAAATAATTATAACAAATTAAAAGAAAATAATATTGATACATACCCCATCATAAATCGAATAACAAAATATCCAAATGACAAATTAATATCATATATAGATAAACTAATACCAGTTTTAGATGATTTTACACTACATGATATATTAAATAAAATAAAAGATAATGAAGAAGTAATGAATTATGTTATAGATAAATATTTAGTTAATTCAACGATATCCATTAAATTAACTTCCTTTTTATTAAAAAATAATTTATATATAGATAAAGTATATCAAAACTTTGATAATATCATAAGTAACAATATTAAAGATTTATATGAATTAAAAAAGCAAGGTACTTTAAATGAAGAAACAAGTACAAAAATAACTAAAATAGTTCAAAATAACGAAGAATATCTAAATAATACCATAGAAGATATATTAAAAGAAATATATGGGGAAAAATTTAACAATAAAGATTTTAAAGTCGGAATAGATACAATAAAAATTATTATAAAAGAATTATGTCAAAATGAAAATAAAACTTATGGTGACATAGAATATTTAGGTAAAGGAACATTTTCTTATGTACTAGCAGTAGGAGACAAAGTATTAAAAATAGGTATCAAAAGATATACTGATAGTTTTCCTAATAATCCATATATAATTACTCCTTTATTAAGAGAAAGTATAAAAATAAATGAAGAAAATAAAATATTTCTAGAAGTAACAGAGAGAGTAGATACTAAAACAGAGGTAACAACTGAAGAATTATATCAATTATATAAAAAAATAAGAGCCCTAGGCTTAGTATGGACTGATGTTGCAAAGCGTAATGTTGGAAGACTAAAAAAAGATAACATAGTACACTGGAATACACCATTATCTCCTACTGATGAAGCATTAGAATTAAAAAAATATATAAATGCTCCTCAACTAAAAAAAGGAGATTTAATAATTCTTGATGCCGATCACATTTATGAAGGTTATAAATATAATCTAACAAATAAAGAATTTGAAGACCGCTATCAAGAGGAATTGAAAGAAAAAAATAAATATTATAAAACACCAGTAGAAATACAAAGTAAAATAGTAAGAAAGTAAAAGCAAAGATAATATAACTTTTTATATTGACTTTAACAACAAAATTATGTTATTATAGTATGCAATTTATAGGAGATTATTATGGAAGAAATGAAAGAAAGAGAAATAAAGTTTATGAATACTTTTAGCAATTTGTACGTGACTAATTATAATCTGTCTCCTAGAACTGATTTGCTTATATGTGATAAGTTTTTAACAAATGAAATTGGAATTAAATATATAGGTAATATGCTAAAAGATATAGACATAAGATTATATTTAGTATATTTAAAAATGTTAAAAAGTCAAATAAAATTCAGCAATAATTATGATGCTGAAAAGTCTGTATGTATAAGTGAAATATCTGATGGCATTACAAGAAACGTTGAAGTGAAAGTTCCTTACATACAAAATGGAATAGACATACTAGCTACTTCACACGAATTAGGACACGGAATAAAATTATTTACAAAAGTGAATAATGAACGCTACTTACATTCTAATACAATGTATGATGAAACAATATCTATATTATTTGGAAAATTATGTTTAGAAAGATATATTAATGATTTTGGCTATGATATTTATGCACAGCAATTTGAAATTATAAATATTAAAAATGCTGTTAAATGCTTAGAAAGAATTAAGACATTATTACCAGAGTATATAAAAAAACAAACTGCATTTGATAATACAACTTCAAAGATAGTAAAGAATAAATGCTATGGTGATTATAAGTATCGTTTCTTTGCAATGGAAGTTGAGAGAATGAGAAACGAATTATATACTTTAATCAGTTATCCAATAGGAATTTCATTAGCAAATGTGTATGAAAATTTTAATAATAATCAAAAAGATGAATATTTAGAGCTTGTAAGTAAATATTTATTAAATATTAAACATATTGATTTCGAAATGATACTAGAATATTTTAACATTCCTTTTGAAGCAAATTTTTATATCGATAATTTTAAAGAATATGTAAATAAATTCGAAAAGCAAAACAATAGAGTATTAATTTTAGGGGGTAGAAATTAATGATAAATTTAACAGAAGAAGAAAAATTGGAATTAGGAATTTACATAGAACGTGTAATACAAGAAGAAATACAAAAAATAGTTAAACAAGAAGCTAAGGAGATTAGCAAAAAAATAGAAGCAAAAGTTGATTTAGAGACTGATATAAATACATTAACTAGTAAAATACTTACTAAGAGTAAAGTGAAATGTTTTGTAGAGAGTATTAGTAAAACTATGGAACATTTTTTAAGCGATTTAGATGATATAAAATTATTTAGAGAAAATATTCGCAGAGAAATAATTGCTTCACTTGCAGAAGAAAGAGAAAATTTAATAAAAAAGACAACAGAAAAAACAGAAATAATAATAGAAGCACAAAAAGAAATAATTAAAGATTATGCCCATCAAGCATATGCATTAGCAGATTATATAGAAAATACTAAAAAGAGAGTTGTCAATGATATAGTAGCCGAAGCAACAAAGAGAATTGAAATTGAAGATGTTAGACCTAGAAATATTGAAATATATCAAAATGGTACATTAGAAAAAACATTAGACAAAGAATTATATCATCAAGAGTTTGAAACTATATATAAATTAGTGAGACTTGGCTTACCAGTTATGTTAATTGGACCTACTGGCTCTGGTAAATCTGTTTGCGTAGGACAAGTAGCAAATGCATTAAATATGCCAATGTATTATACCAATAATGCTAGTGAGGAATATAAATTATTAGGATTTACTGATGCACATGGAAAATATAAAGAAACTCAATTTTATAAAGCATTTAAAGATGGTGGGTTATTCTTTTTAGATGAAATAGATAATAGCCATCCATCAGCATTGTTATCATTAAACTCAGCTATTGGCGCAGCAAGTAATGGTAATATTTATATGGCTTTTGAAGATGGAAAATATACTGAAGCTCATCCTAATTTTAGAATAATAGCGGCAGCTAATACTTGGGGAAATGGTGCAAATAGAATGTACTGTGGAAGAAGTGAATTAGACTCAGCATCATTAGATAGATTTATTCAGATATACTTTGATTACGATCCTAAAATAGAAAAGTCAATAATTAAAGATGATGAATTATTACGATACTTTTGGAATTTTAGAAGAATTATAAGTGATTGTGGAATTAGGCATACTGTTACTACAAGAAATATTGATTATGCGAGCAAATTAAAAGAAGCAGGATTTACTACTGAACAAATTTTACTATATACAATAATAAAAGAATTAGACTTCGAAGATATGAAAATTATATCTCAAAGATTTGATGATGAAGGAATAGAACCATCTATTTATTCTGAAGGATTCAAGAAGATGGTATTAAAGAAGGCATAATTATGGAAAGTAATGTTTATTCGAATAATAAATATGATTTCTTTGAACAAAGATTTAAAAATAGACAAGACTTAATCTCTTATCTCAAAACTGCAAAAACATCAATTACTTTTTTGAGTAGAGAATTAATATCTCACGAAGTTTCTGATCACACGACTGAGTGGACTAAAACCAAATCATTTGAAGAAGCACTAAAACTATTTGAATCTGGATGGTATCAAGATTTTGATAAATTCTTAGTTCAGAAAAAACAGGTTGATAAGCATTTTCCATATGTTGCAAAAAAGAAAATATATCATAATTATGTTTGTGGGAGTGTACCTAATGTGGTTAATGCCATTAATAATTTACCACTATCAATGCGAAAAATATATGATGATAATAATTCACAAAATATTATAACTATTAATTACAATATTAGTTATCCATGGTTTACTACCCAAAGTCAAATATTTAATAATGGATTATTAACACTTTCTTTAATAGATTTCTTTGATAGTCTTGGTTATAGAGTAGATTTAAGATTTTATGAAATTTCCAAAAAGGGGAATCAAATATTATATATAGACACAATATTAAAATCATCAGGTGAAAAGATAAATCTTCAAAAATTTTATTTTGCATTCTGTAATCCATCATTTTTAAGAAGAATAATTTTTAGAGTTATTGAAACAACACAAGGTCTTAGTAGCGAATGGATATATGATTATGGTATATGTATGCCAACAGAAGAAATTAAGAAAATATTAGGTATTGATGAAAATAATATTTTTATTAACTGGCCAGAACAAATGGGAGTAAAAGGAGAAAATATAGAAGATGATATTGAGGCTTTTCTTAATGCAATAATTTTAGGAGATTATATTAAAATAGATGAAGAAAGATTTAATATTTGTGATGATAAACACATATTAAAAAAGAAAAAATAGTAAAAAGATGATTTAAAGTATTATTAACCAAAATCATCTTTTATATTGCCTTAATAATAGGCAGGCGGCTTTCCAATAAACTATTTTTAATTCATTTTTTAGACTTTAATCACTTTTGAATTTTATAAAGATTTGTTTTATTAATCCTTAAATCTTGAAAAGTTATTCAATGCAAACAAAAATTTGCTTTTTTTAAAATATTATGTTATTATAATAGTCGTTATTCAAAGGGGGAAAATAAAATGAATATAAAAGATAAAATTTATAGTAATATAAGTTATAATACTAATGAACTGATAACAAAAATAGATCTAGCTTTAATAGCGGCAGGAGTAGTAAGTATGGCAGCATTATTACCTAATGACACTACTATTGAATATTTAACAGTATCAGGTATCAGTATGTTAAATTCTGCATATTTATTATTTTCTATAAATTCCGAAGAACATACTAAAGAAATACAACAAATAAAAAAACTTTATCAGGAATTTCTATCAGAATATGTAAAACTAAATAAAAAATTAGAACTTCAGCATCCTCTTGAACTATATATACTATATAATAAGATGTTACAAAGTGGATATTTATCTAAAGATAAAACCTTTCATTTTGGGGATACAAATGTAAAAGATATAAGAGGAATATCACCAACTAATGTTATAAATGGTGAAGCAGTATGTCGTCATATAGCAGTAATGTTAAAAGATATTTATAATGCTTATGGAATAGAAGGTAATACCTTAAATGTGTTTCAGAGAGATTTCTCAGAGAGAGAAAACAAAGGAGAAAATATATTAAAAATATTAAATGAAATATGTGAAGAAAGTAGAAAAACAGGCATTCCCTTAATAGATCTAATTCATGAATATGAAGAAGAATTAAATAGATATTATGAGTATACCATACCATCAGGAGATACTAAAACAATAAAAACCGGTAATCATAAAATAACAACTGCGGTATATCAAGGAAATACATATTATTTAGAACCAACTCAGTCAAGAATATATAAACCAAGTACCATATTAAAAGACTACTTATCAGATACAATAGCGGTAAGAGATACCAAAATAATACCATCAGTAAATAAAAAAGTAATTAAGACACTTACCCCATCTTGTACACCATTTAGTGAAGACCAAGTATATATTGATGAAACAGAACTAATATATGAACAAAATAGAGATGTATTTGAAGATTTCTATAGAGAACATCAAGAATTATATAGTGATATATCTTCAGAATTATCTAAAATAAAAGTAAAAAGAAAGAAGAAATAATTATGGATGAAATAAAAGAAATAGAAGAGTCTGCTAATTCATTTCTAAAAAATTTTTTTGATACAACATATAATGATAATAAAGTATTATTTAATAATATGCAAAGTATATATCTATTAATTATATTTTTATATTATAATATGCAAGAATTAAATATAGAAAAACAAGATATACAAAATGGAACAAGAAAAGATTATGTAGAAAAATCTAAAATAATAGATAACTTCTATAAAAGTATTAATGTTGACTTTAAAATGGAATATATAACAAGAAATGGTATACTAAATATATTAAGTACAAACACTCCTAAAGAAGCAACCCATAGTCAAATATATACAGGTAGCAATAATTACGTCATAACTGAAGAAGCATATATCAATCCTCAAAAAAAAAGAAAGAATAGTACTTTATAGAAAATTAGATAAAACTATAAATGTTCATAATAATGACTTATTAAATGACTCAATAATATGGGTACATGAAATATCTCACTACAAAAATCAACCTCCAGAAAAAAGAGGAGAAGTAAATATTATATTAACAGAGTTAATAGCCTATACTGAAGAATTAATTTATACTGATTATCTAAGTCAGATAGGCTATGAAGAAGAAGCAAGAATGTTTATGATTGAAGAATATAAAAGTTTATATAATCTAATAGGACTAGCCTATCATGTAATAAAAATAACCTTTCTATACTATTTACTAGGAGAAGTCTCTAAAGAAAGTTATAAATTATTATATAAAGATGAAGAAGAATATGAAGACTCACTAAAAATATTTGATGAAGAAAAAAATAAGAATCAAAATATAATCTTTCTAATGTTACATTATTCAGTAGCAATAATCTCCTTCTATAACTATATTGAATATAAAAAAGATTCTAATTATTTAAACAAATTAAAAAAACTAAATAAAGAAATAATGACCAATATATCACTAGAAGATGCTTTAAAAATTATTGATATAAAATTAAATAAAAAATCATTAAATAAAATATTAGAAAATATAAATATATTTAAAGATAGTCTTATCAAAAAAACAAAAAAGAAAAGAATATTAAATTAGAGACTACAGGCTCTAATTTACCACGTAAGACTATAGGCTGAAGTGGCATAAAAAATAAAGATAATTCTAAATATCAAGAATTATCTTTTTATTATAACTAATTATGAATATACCAAGTCTTATTAATATCACAACTCTGACTAAGAGGTTCAGGATTAGGTTTATCCAAAATAGCAATCGTAGGCATCTTAAAAGCCGTACCAAACATAATACAAGTACCAGGATGTAAAGTCTTAATCTTATTAGTCAAAGTAATATCTGCACTAGAAATAATATCTTTAATAAACTGAAGATCTCTAGGATGAAACATCTTAAATACTAAGAAATTACTACACTGAGATATTGTAGTTTCAGATAACTCACTAGGTCTTTGAGAAACAATACCAAGAAGTAATCCATATTTTCTACCTTCCTTAGTAATTCTTTCAAAAATATTATATCCAAGTATAGTGGCATCTTCATCATTTTGAACATATCTATGAGCCTCTTCAAGAACAATATGAAATGGCATTGAAGCTCTCTGATTAAGAGATACAATATAATCAAATAAAAGTTTAGAAAATATTTTAACCAAATTCTTAGCAAATCTATCATCAACATAATTAATATTAAAGTTAACAATCTGTGCTTTCTTACCATCATTAGTAGTAAGAAGTAAATTAATAAAACTCTCTCTATTAATATAACTATCAAATTCAAAGTACCTAGCATAATTACTATTCATTAAATTATTAAATCTAACTTTAAGAATATTAGTAAGTTCAAAAGCCTTATCACTATTTAGAGTACCCTCAGATATAAGAGCAAACTCCAAAGCTGTACTAAAGTCTTTCATAGTATACATATATTCCCCATTAGGAAGAGAAAGCTCAAAATTATCTAAACATAAACTTTCTAAGTATTCAATAACAACCTCAACATCCGAAAACTCACCAGTATTCTCTACGAATAAACATTGTCTAATAGTTCTAGTCCATCCACCCTTAACAAGTTTAACTTCTAAGTTAAGATTACTAGTATTAAATTTAGTAAGAATAGAAACAATCTTATTTCTAATCATACTAGCACTCTTACCAGAAAATAAAATATCTAATAAACATCTAGCAATAATATCATTCTTCTGATTAATAACTTCTTCTTCTTTTCTAGCAAAATAACTAACTAATTTTAAAGCCTTCTCAATAACTGGTAATTGCTCTTTAGAAGTAACACCCATAAGTAAAGCTAAATCATCAATACCAAGTAACCAAAAAGGATATTGTAAAATATCAAATTCAGTACTATTTAAATCAGTAGTATATACCTTATAATTAATATTATCATTAACTTCATGTATCCTAGAAAAAGCTCTTTGATACTCTCCATAAGCATCAAATAAGAATATATTAGAATAGAAAGGTAAACTCTTACATTGGTAGAAGACACTCTGAAGAATCTTAGCAACAGAGTAAGATTTACCACTACCAGAATTACCTAGTATAGCAAAATGATTAGAAAAGAAATTACCAACATCAAGTTTAATATCATAATCAGGATAAATAAAAGACTTACCAAGTTTAATACTATTAGGTCCATCATTATTTAAAATAATATCAAGAACACTATTATCAATCAAATTACAAGTAGCCTTAAAAGAAGGCTTAGAAATATCTCCAAATAAAAACTTATTATTTCTAATTTCTCCCACTAAAGATACCTGCATAATACCATTACCAATAGCAATAACTTCTCCAATACTAATCGCAGTAGTATCTTTAAATATAACATTTTTACTAATTAAACTATCATAATCATAAATATTAACAGATAATTGTACTGAAACAATATTATCATTAATAGCAATAATTCTCCCCAACATATTCTTCTTCACCTATTATAATTTTACCACATAAATAAATAATTGTATATAAAAATATTAAAAAAACTATAGATATTCTTTAAGTTCATCTATAGTCTTTTCTTGAAATTTCAAAAATTCTTTCGCTATCTTCAAATCACTCTTATCAACATCTTTATCATAAGCCTTAATTTTCTTTTCCATATCCACAGACCCTGTTGATACACCCTTAATAATCATCTTAGCAATCGAAGAATCACTATTATCATTAATAACTTCTTTCTTAATATCCATCTTAGCCATCATTTTGGCCATAACTCCACTATCAGTAATTTCTGCTTTTCCTTTCTTTAAATACTTCATACTCTTCTTTTTCCAAGACTCATATTCTTTAAGAATATCTTCAAGAGTCTTCTTTATTTTATTATCTTTATCTTTTAAATCATTAGTAAGAGTAGTCAAAGTATAAACAGCCATTTCAGCATCTTTATAAATATGTTCCATTAATTCATAATTTTCTTTCATAAATATCCTCCTCAAAAATATTATGAACCAAAATAATAAAAATATAATAAAAAATTATATGCCTCTCACACTATGTTGTTTGAGGTTTTGAAAGCCTAAGGTCTTTCAAAAATATTTACTGGGCCAAATGTCTCTGAAATAAAAGTATTTATATAAGCTATAGATTAATGTCTATAGTTTTTCTTATATCCACATATATTGTTGATAAACAAAATTACTAAAAAATAATGACAAGAGTAAAAGTAAGTGCTATAATAAACATTAAAACAATTGAAGGGAGCACTTATATGAATAAAAAAGAAGAATATCAAGAAATATATATAAATTTAGATGATTCAGGTAAATTAACAAAAAAAGAAAAAGTATCAGTATATGCAGGAATAGTCTTTTTATCAAAACAAGAAAAAGATAAATTTATAACTCAATATCGTAAAATAATAAATGAAATAAAATGTTCTTACTGTGACCAAACAAAAGGAGAATGTACTAAAAAATGTAAAGAAATAAAAAATACAAATATCAAGAAAGGTCATAAAAGAAGGATTATGAACTACATAAGTAAATATTATACTATTGCCCTAGTAATAAATAATACAAAAGTATATGATCATATTATAAATAATAAAGCTTCAAAAGGAAGATACATAGATTACACAATAAGAAGACTAATTAAAAGTATCATTGAAGAATTAATAAAAGATAAAAAAATAAACCCACATAAAAATGTGAGACTAATAATAAATATAGATGAACAATCTACTAAGAGTAATGGCTACTATAATTTAACAGATGGTCTAACTGAAGAATTACTACATGGAATATCTAATTTTAATTATGATAAAATATATAAAAATATATTATATGGAAAATTAGAAATAAGATTAACATATCAAGATTCAGGCAAGAGTTACTTAGTGCAAGCAGCAGATTTAATAGCAGGTACTACTAGAAGAAGAGCATTATCAAATATTGATTCTGATATTGATATTATCGATCATAAACTATTATTCCCATAAAAAGAAAAGAGACTATCTAGTAGTCTCTCCCCAACTCAAGCGGTGTACTTAACATACACTTAATTTAATAAAATCGACATTGAGCTATCGACCTGACGAGATTTCTCTCCGGTAATACAATGATACTATAACTATCATAAAAAGTCAAGTATATTGCACTATTATTATACTCAAAATAGCAAAAAAAATACCAATAATAAACTACTTTAAGTATATATTTTATGCTTATATATAATAAGTATTAATTATACTTATTTAGAGACCAAAGACTCCAAATAACACTAGCAAGACAAATGGCTTGCAGTGCTAAAACAATTGACAAAAGTAAAAAAATGAGATGTGAGTGTGAGTTTTTGTCGTGCCTGCATCTATATATATAAATAGAAGTTATATGGATGCAATATATTCATATAACTTTTTTTGATGGGAGGAATATTATGATAGATATAAATATAAGTAAAGTATGTAAGTCATTTTGTTTTGACTTAGTATTAAATAATATAGATATAACAGTACAAAAAGGAGAAAAAGTAAGATTAACAATATTCTGTCTAATCCAAAATTCATATAACTTCTTAATTCTAGATGAACCCACTAATCACATCGATATTGATACAAGAGAAATGCTTGAAGAGTCACTAAAGGAGTTTACTGGTACTATATTATTTGTATCTCATGATAGATATTTCATAAATAAAATAGCTACTAGTATAATCGAAATAAAAAATAAGAACATAACTAGATATATTGGTAATTATGATGATTATCGTGAGAAAATAAACAAAATATGATATAATTAAATAGGAGGAAATATGAATAACATACCAAAATTAAAATTTAAATATTTAACTCTTGAAGAAACATCTGACATACTATCATGGACACTTAAAGATACTGATAATATATTATCAGTAAAAGAAGGAACATTATTCCTATATCCAGAATTAAAAAGACTTACTAAAGAAGATAATATTAAAGACATAATTCAAGATAGATATAATAACTTTATAAAAGAAAATAATAATTTGAGAGAAGAATATACCACTATCTGGAATGAATATAATGATAAATATATGTTAGAAATAAGTAATTACTTTAATATAAAGTGGCCAAAAGAATATAAAGAAATATCAGTACGAATAGGACTAATACCAGTATGTCCTAGATACATTAAAGAAAAAGCCTTTGATATTCATAAGAAAAATAAAGAAGATTTAATAGATACCTGTATGCATGAATTATGTCATTTCCTTTTCTTTGAGAAATGTAAAGAAATATATCCAAATTGGAAGTATGAAGATTTTGATAGCCCAAGCTTGTTATGGTACTTAAGTGAAATAGTCATAGACCCAATACTAAATAGTGACGGCATACAAAAAATATATAAACATAAGTTTAAATGCTATGATATCTTTTATAATGTAGAAATAGATAATATAAACTTATTAAATAAAATAACAAGTATATATAAAAATAATAGTATAGAGACCGCTATTAAAGAAAGTTATAACTATTTAAAAGAACACGAAAAAGAATTCATAAACAAATGTAATAATAAATAACTTATCCACATAAACTGTTGACATATAAAAGTGTCAATGGTTTTTTATTTGACATAATTTGCATCTTTCTATATAATATAAGCATCTAGAAAGGAAAAATACCATGGAATTAAACATAGACTACGTATCTGATTTACACTTAACTCACTATATAAGTAAAAAAGAAAGCATAACAAAAATAGATAAATTAGTTCAAGATAAAATAAGCATGCAAGTAAAAGGAGATATCCTTGTAGTAGCGGGAGATATCGATGAAGATATAAATAGAGTGAGTGAACTATTATATTCATGTTCAAAATACTATAAAAAAGTAATATTTGTCCTAGGTAATCATGAATACTATATACCAGTAATAAAATATATCTATACTGATCCTATGGCTAAAGAATATAACTATAATAGTATGAATAAAGTATATAGATTAAATGAAATATTTAAAGATAATAAAGATATAATCATACTAGATAAAACAAATAATACTAAAGGACTATATACCTATAATACCTTCTTATTAGCGGGAGATACCCTTTGGTATAAACCAGTAACATTAGTAGATAAACTATATAACTATCCTATGCAGAATGATTCTAGATTTATCTTATCAGAATTATCTAAGAAAGATAAAATACAAAAACTACATAACGATAGCATATCTTGGTATAATAACTTACCAAATTATATAGATTTAATAATAACTCATATACCACCATTTAGAAATAAAAATAATAGTAGGGGTAATAACTCTTGTTATTATACAGAAGTAAAAGAATATAAATCACCAGTATGGATATATGGTCATGATCATAAAGAAGAAGATATAATAATAAATAATACAAGATTAGTATCCAATCCATGGGGTTATGATACTAAAGATTTTAAAGTAAAAACATTAACATTAACTAAATAATAAACTAAGATATCAAGTCTTAGTTTTAATATACCTATATATTATCTTTATTATGTTCACTATAAGCCTTACTATGTAAGTCTTATTAGTGTTTAATTAAGCTAAGTAAACTTATCTTAATTAAAAGTATCCAAGATACCTATTATATATAAGCAGTAGGTATATACTAATATTATTTTAGTATAAAGAAATAATTATATAAATAAGAGTAGAAAAATAAGTATATAGTCATACATAACAAAAAACTATGATATAATAATTTCAGGTGGTGAGACTATGTGTTTAATATGGAACTTAATAAAAGCATTTGCAGATACAGAAGATGATAATAAAAAAGATAATAATGATTTAGAAGATTGGCAAAAAGAATTAGTAAAAGAAAAGAAGTATGATACATTTAACTTTGAAGAAGAAGAACTAGAAGATGATGACTATTATTCTGAGGATGATGATGAATAAGAAATTTGTCAAAATATATTGAATAAATAAAAATAATTTGATATACTTAATTTAGTTAAAGAAAGACGCTAGTACAGGTCTATTTAATAGATTTTTTGTGCTGCGTCTTTTTATATTAGCTAGAAGTAAAGGAAGTGTTAAAAATGAATAATAAAATAAATAAACCATATAAACTAAATTGGCACTTATATTTAAGCTTGCTGTTTATGTCCATAATGTTTATGATACTTGGGATTTACTTACAGGAAGCAAAAGACAAAATATTAGCGGATATAATTTTAAATATAGGGTTAGGTTGTTTTGCATCAACAATAGTAGCCTTAATTATTGAATTTGGAAATGTTAAAGAAAAAAATGAAAAACATAATGATATTTATATGTTAGTTTATAGTGATTTACAATTTAGTATTATGAAATATATAGAAGGTTGGTCAGAATTTTGCTCAGTAGCAGGAAGAAAAAAAGACTATCGCAATAAAGAATTCAAATGGAAAGAATGGTATGAAATAACAAAAGAAATCTTTGCTGACTGCGGTGAAAATAAAAAGCCCAAACTATTAGACTTTTTAAAAAATATATTAAGTAACAATATAAAATATATTAATGAACATATCAATTATATAATGTCACAAAGAAATATACTTGAAATTCATGATTTGTATAATAATGATCTTAATTTTATTATAAAAGATTTTAAATTTGAATTTTATTGCGCAGAGGAAGAGTTGAAAATAAATAAAGAAACAGAAAGTTTTTTTAAAATATTTGATGCAATAAATGAGGATATCACACAATATATTGAACAGTGGCAAGATATAAAAATTTATAATAATATTAAATTTAAGCCATATAAATTTTTTGAATCTCTAAAGCTAGAGACAAAAAAAAATATCAGTGGTTTTCTGCATAATTAGGGGTGATATAAATGAATAGGTATGATAAAGAAGAAAGAATAATACAAACTTTTCAAGACTTAAAAAGATGGAGGATAAAAATATTTCCATTAAATTTTAATAATATACTATTATATAGATTAATACATAATAAATTGTTATGGAAAACATGGACTGATGCCTCTTCTAAAAATGCTTTACCGCCGGACTTTTATAATAATAAATTTAAATTAATGATGGATGTAATGAGAATTGATGACCATACATTTGTTGATAAAAATGGTAGAGTAATTAATCGACATAATGAGCGAGAAAGTCAAATAACAAAACAATTAATAGATAAAAATAAAGCCATTAAGGAAATAGCAGAAGCTGGTAATTTGTTCATAAATCCTTATTGTGGACTAGAAGGACATGATGATCATAACTATAAACTTTATGTTGATAATTTTAAAAGGGTAATAGAAAAACATATACAAAAAATAGAAAAATATAAAAATAATCATCCAAGATTTAAGACAATATTTTTTGTTTTTGATGAATCAACACCATATATTAAACTGATAGATTGTGAAGCTCCTAAAGGGCCGGGCGAACTAATGACAGGAGACCTACATTGTTGGTGGAAGGATAGTAACATGTTAAATATATTAAAAAATTCAAATATAGATTATTTAATATGGATAACACCATTTAAAATATTTAAGTCAATTCCAAAAGTAAGATATCCATTAGCAGTTATATATGATGTTTCCAAAATTAAGTTTAATAAAAATATTAAGTATGAATTAGATGAATTAGAAAGTTTAGAGAAATAAAGTGAATGACAAAATAGAATTATATTATAGATTTTATTAATTTACAGATTTTTTAGTAGTAAAGGAAGTATTATATGTATGAAATACCATTTACAATAATCAATCCTCCTTTGGTGGTCAAACAAAAAGAAGATGCAATTCCATCTTCTTCGATATTTTTTCTTATTATACTTAATTTACCATAATTAATAATAAAATGAAAGCCCGTTTACCATGTGAATTTCGTGTTGTTTAGGGGATTGTTTTTGATATAAAACCCTTATTTCATCTATATTTATCTCTTATTATACACATTCTATCACATCAAAATTAAAAATGGAAGACTTTTTTTGGCTTTTTTCTGTCCTTTTTACCGACATTTTTTGTCCTTTTTTTGGCTTTTTTACCGACATTTTGCCGACATTTTTCCGATGCTTTGCCAACATTTTTTCGATATTTTCCATACATTTTGCTTACATTATAGTTTAACTTCCTATATTACCATTATACAAAAAGCTAACATTCCTTTCAATAGTCCTAATACGTACTTTTTCCGTACCTTTTCCGTATTTTTTAAATATCAACATATCTAATTATTCCTATTTTACTATATTTTATCATGTATACAGAAATTTACAAGAGGGTTTTGATGTACCCGTTTAGGGGGTGCATTTTTTGCTTTAAATCCTTATTTTATATGGGTTTATTAAAAAATGTGAAAATTTTAAAAATTATTTTTTTAAAATTATTGTCAAGAATGCCGAAAAATCTGGTATAATTATATTATAAGTACTGTTCAAAATCATATATTTTATGATATACTGTCTATAGAGGATAGATACAGTGGTGATTAATTATGAAAAAAATTAGAGTTTTTGAGACATTTTCAGGAATTGGTGCACAAAATAAGGCATTAAAAAATAGCGGACTTGATTATGAAGTAGTAGCAACGAGTGATTGGTTCATTGATGCAATTTTAGCGTATGATGCTATACATTGCAAAGACGAAAAAATTAGCGTTCCTTCATATGAAAAACAAATAGAGTATTTATCAAAATTTACATTTAGTGGTGATTCAGTTAAGCCTTATCATAATTTGATGAAAAAAAGTAAAAAGGAAATAAAAAAATTATATATTGCAAATAAACGAACAAAAAATCTCGGATCAATAACAGAAATTACTTCAAAGGTTATACCTGACCATGATTTGTTAACATATAGTTTTCCATGCCAAGATTTATCTACTGGTGGAAAGACACGAGGAATGAGCAAAGGATCTGGAACTAGATCTGGCTTGCTATGGGAAATCGAAAGAATACTTGGTGAGTTAAATAATGAAGGTAGACTTCCAAAATATTTATTGATGGAGAATGTTAAAGCAATCTTAGCGCCATCAAACAAAAAAGATTTTGAGATGTGGAAAAAATTTTTAGAGGATCTTGGCTATAAGAATGAAGTTATGGTATTATCAGGAATATATTTTGGAGTGCCACAGGATAGGGCAAGATGCTTTATGGTTAGTATCCTTGGAAATAAAAAACCAAAAATCGAAAAACGTTTAAAGAAAAATTTATATCCAGCAAGTGACATAAAAAAGTTCTTAAAAACGGATTATACAAATAAGACATATAAAAAAGAAGCTGATGAAGCACAATTACCTCGAACTAGATCTAGAGAACTAATGTGGAATATTAATAAAAGGGATGTTGAAAATTTAACTTATTTTAACACGATTACATGCAATATGGATAGACAAAACAATGCTGGCATGATATTATATGATGGACCAAAAGGAAACTCTTATCGTTTATTGACAGCACGTGAAGCATTTTTACTGATGGGATTTTCTGAAGAAGACTTTGAGAATGTAAAAAAGCTTGGATTAAGTTATAGAAAAATGATTAAATTAGCTGGTAATTCAATTGTTGTACCGGTTTTAGAAGCAATATTTAAAGTAATGTTTGAGGAGAAATAAGATGGATAAAGTAGTTCTGCCAATTGATAAAAAATCTTTATTTTTGAATATATTTAATGATAATGAATATGGGCATACTGCAACTGTATCAACTCCAATTAAGCAAGGAAATTCTACAAATGAAAAATTAGCTCAAATATTCAAAGTTCCAAAACAAATAGATTTTAATGCAAAACCATTATTGGTTGATGAATTAATAAAAAACTCTAAATCTAAAATAAAAATTAATAATGTGTTTTTGTTTGATAAGATTGCAGTAAATGGTGAACTAATCGAAACTGGAAAAATTTTATATTGCATGTACATTAAGGAAGAAGTAGATTCCTCCAAAGCACAATATGGAAGAATCAAACTTCATTATCCATTAGGATTAAAATATGAAGATAATGACATTGATATAGACAATAAATATATTATTAATCTTATTTCAAAGAAAGTATTTAATTACGCTTTTATAGTAAATAGTTTTGAATATAACTTTGATAATGATATATTGAATTTTAATATAACAATTATTGGGGAAAACAAAATACCATACTCAAAAGTTTTTATCAATAATAAAGGAACAGGAAATAAATTTAATAGTATTTTTAACGAATTTGCTGAATCTTATGATATGGAAATTATCTCATTAAGACAAAAATTTGGACAAGAAATTGGCCCCGATAATTATTTAGAATACATGGAGATAGCAAAAGATAAAGCAATGACCGAAGCAGAACTATATGCTAGAAAAAAATATAAAAATGATGTAACTAATATATCGTTACTATATCCTTATTCGTTATACGATTTTGAATGCAGAGAAGGATATAATCCAAAATATTATTTAGTATTTTATACTACATCTAATAATGAATACTTTAATATATCGTCAAAAAAACTTAAATTCATTAATGATTTTAAAAATAATGTAGAAATATTAGTAATGACAAACATTTTGAATGGGCCCAAAATATCAAAGTATAATGTAGAGCAAATACTGACATTTTCAAAGAGTATAAATTCAGTAATGCTTAGAAAGGAGTAATCTATGGGAAAGTATATTACACAAATTCCACCAGCTAAATCATTAATTAGTGGAATAAGATCAATTGGATATAGTTTTGCGTCTTCTGTTGCAGATATTATAGATAATAGTATTACAGCAAAGGCCTCTGAAATAAATGTATATGCTGATCCGTTAGATGAACCATATTTCGTGATCTTGGACAATGGGCTAGGAATGAATTATGATGAATTAAAAAACGCAATGACATTTGGCTCAGACAGAAGTAACAAGATAGATAATGAATTAGATTTAGGAAGATTTGGTCTTGGATTAAAGTCAGCATCTTTATCACAATGTCGAAAAATGACGGTTATTAGTAAGGAAAAAGATAGTATAAATGGTATGTGTTATGATTTAGAAATAATTGAAGCCCAAAATGATTGGGTGCTTGAAGTACTAGATGAAAATGAAGTAAAAAGAATGCCATGTTTTGAACAATTAAATAAATATGAGACTGGAACATTAGTTATTTGGCAGAATTTTGATAAATTAGATGCATTAGCCACTAATTTTGTAACCTCTTTTAGAAATGCAGTTGCTGATGCAAAGAAACATGTTGAATTAGTATTTCATTATTATTATGATTCAGTTAGCATTTTTTTCAATAATGATAGGATTGAAAAAAGGGATCCATTTTTAATTAATTCAGCTCCTAGACAGCAAACCGGTAGGACAGATCCCATAATAATGAATGGTTCAATTATTACAATTACACCTTATACGCTACCTTTTGCCAACACCTTAACACAAGAAGAAAAAAAATTGTTAGGGAATACAAATATATATGATGAGCAGGGCTTTTATATTTATAGAAATAAAAGACTTATAATTTGGGGAAGTTGGCTCCATATGAATGTTAGAAGTGAGTTAAGCAAATTGGCTCGTGTTAAAATAGAGATACCTTCTACACTGGATAAAGAATGGAGCTTAGATGTAAAAAAATCAACTGCAAAAATTCCGGACAAAATAAAAGATCAGATAAAAGCTTCTCTTGAGGACTCAATACACAGAAGTAAAAGAACAACAAGATTCAAAGGAGTAAAAGAGCAGCAATTTGAAGACAAGGTGTGGAATAGAATAAATTTAAGAGATGGTTTTGTTAAATATGAATTGAATAAAGAAAATCCATTATACAAATTGTTATCAGAAAATCTTTCAGAAACAGATAAAAGATTATTGGATTCGTTTATATTTCAAATTGAGACTGGATTACCAAAGTATTCAATACAAAATGACACTCTAGATGATTTGAAAATTGTAAATGATAGTGATAGTAATACACTAGAAGAATTAATTGAGAGAGTATGCAAAGATTTGGAATGCGTACCGAGTTCCAAAAAAGAAGCAATATTGGATGAACTACTTAAAACAGATGTATATAAGAGTATTTCTGATAAAAGAGATTTAATAATTGAGAGGATTGGTGTTTATGTCTGATTTAGAAACAAAAGCATATAGAATGTTAAAAGAATTTTTAAGAGGAGAGAATAAGTCTATAGAAAAAATAAGGGAGGCTATTGATACAATATTAGAAATGAGTATTTTCAAAGAATCAAATATAGAAGATATCAAAAATACCATATATGATGAATATATAACTAATATTGGAATTGTAAATCCTGATGCAGAATTTCTTGTTAAAGATAAAGATTTCAATAATTGGATGAAATTATCCAATGTTTCTACAAATTGCTTTGATAGATATATGGACTATTTAAGGGACATGGATTTTCCGGAAGACTCAATAGAAAAAATGATTAAGGCAACAAACGATATACTAGCTAGATGCGCTGATCCCAATAATTTAAATGACCATAAGAACTCTAAGAAAAAAGGCTTGGTAATGGGAGATATTCAATCTGGAAAAACTGCAAATTACACTGCTTTAATAAATTTGGCTGCTGATTATGGATATAAAGTTATAGTACTACTAGCTGGTATGACAGATTCTTTGAGAGAACAGACACAGAAACGTATTGATTCAGGATTTATTGGCGCCAAGAGTGATACCATAAGTAGTTCAATAATAAATTTTGTAGGCGTAGGAAAAGCAGAAAACAAGTATTATGCCATTCCTTTAACTAATGTTAATTCAGATTTTGGTAAAGTGGTTAGAGAAAATCAGAATACCAATTCTAGCGATTTTAATAAACCACTAATATTGGTTATTAAGAAAAATAAAAGTGTGTTAACACAGGTTAAAGATTATTTAAAACCAGGAATTCATGGAATCACTTCAGAAAATATTTTAATTATTGACGATGAAGCTGATAATGCTTCTGTTAATACCAAAAATAGTGATGATCCATCAATTATTAATAAGTTAATTCGAGATTTATTTAATAATTTTACTATCGCTTCATATGTTGGATTTACAGCAACACCTTTTGCAAATATATTTATAAATCCATATGATGATGATTTTAATAAGGATTTATTTCCATCAGATTTTATCGTTCAATTAAAAGAACCTTCATCATATTTTGGAGCAAATAAGGTTTTTAATAATCTTGGAAGTATTGATGAGCCTAAATATAAACATATAGAAATACTAGATCCGCATGAAAAAAACTTTCTATTATTAACACATAAAAAAGATGACGAAATATTTAGTGTTCTACCTGATAGTTTAAAGAAAGCAATAAATGATTTCATAATTGTAAATGTCATTAGAACATTAAGAGGGAAAGAATTTAAACATAGAACCATGATGATTAATATTTCTCGTTTTAATGCAATCCAATATAAAATATATGATAAAATCAATGATTATATTGATTTGATGAAAAATACCATATCGCAAACTTATAAATCAGATTTTAATAATTTTATTAGAGATCCTTATATGAATGATTTATATGAAGAATATAATGATGAATTTTTCTCTGAAATAAGAGAAGAATTTACATGGGATCAAATTCAAGAAGGTTTAAATAACGAGATTCAACAATTTATAGTTACAGTAGTAAATAATAACAATAAGAAAAATAGATTTAATTATGATAATTATGAAAAAGAAGGAGCTAGAGTAATTGCGATTGGGGGATTTATTCTATCGAGAGGTCTTACTTTAGAGGGATTAATGATAAGCTACTTCAATAGAAAAGCCAATGCTTATGACACAGTATTACAGATGTGTAGATGGTTTGGGTACAGGCCAGGATATGAAGATTTATGCAGAATATATATGACTCAAGAAAATATTGATAATTTCGAGGATGTAATAGATGCCGTATCAAATTTAAAAGAGCAATTTAAACAAATGAATGTAGAAAATAGAACACCAGAGGATTTTGGATTAATGGTAAAACAATCGCCAGCTAGATTAAATATGCAAATGTTTATTTCGAGTGGAGAAGAGCTTGAAAAATTTGAAAAGATGGGGATTACTGCTAAAAACAAAATGAGAAATACCGAGGAAAAAATAATAACACTAAATTATAGTGGAATTGCTACTGATACATCAAAGCTATTTAATGATAAAGCAAAAAATGAAGAAAACAAAAATACAATCGATTTATTATTTAAAAGTTTAAAAGATAAAGAATTAAATTTAGAGTATGTTAATGGTAGATTAATGGTTCAAAGAATACCGAAAGGCGTTATTTCTGATTTTATTAACAAATTTAAACTACCATTTCTAAATAAGAGTTTTGATACAGAGAGTTTATCAGAATATATCAAGAATTCTGTCTTCATGCCAGAATGGGATTTAGTTATAGCAACTGGTTCTAAGAATGATAATGATTATTGGAACTTCGAAGACTATAATATACCAGTTGTAACTCGTTCGTTTGATATGAATTATTCAGATAACATAATACGTATTTCTGGAAATAAAAACAGATTGTATGAACCTGGTATTTTTAATAGTGGTTTGAATGATGAACAATTATCACAAGCAAATATGAACATGGTTTATCATGAAAGAAAAAATCTTATTGCAGAAGACTATTTAAATATTCAAAGGCGCCCATTATTGGTAATATACCCAATTAGGTTAAAAAAGAAAAAGAATTCATCAATCAATGATTCTGAAATGAGAGCAATTAGTAATTTTAATAATGGAACTCCATTGTTCGGAATTGCCTTAGGTTTTCCTGGCATTAAAACAAACGAAAGAGTTAGCTACAGACTAAATAAAGTTAAGATTGAGCAATTATCTCTTGATTTTGAATATGAGGAGGAATATGATCCTAATGAAGATTAATTTTGAAGATAAATTTAAAGAACTAAACGCAATTAGCGATATATTAAAAAAGGTTGAAAGTAATAATAAAGTAAAGATTTTTTATGGTTTATCGAAAGAAGGTAAAAAAAGATTAGCATTTTTATCAACAATTGTTCCTAGTCAAATAGAATCTACAAAAATGATAAGTGTTAGTTATTATAAAGATAATGAAAATTCAAATTGGTTAAGTTTTGATCTAGAAAATAATAACTATTCCAATTTATTCTATACTTTTTGTACAGATATGGTTAATTCATTGAGTGGATTAAATGATGAAAAAGAAGAATTAGAATATTTAAAACAAAGATTTTATAACTGGAAAAAGATGTTTCAAAATATTTCTACTAAAGAATTATCAGAGGAAAAAGAGCAGGGAATATATGGAGAATTGTATTTTTTGTACAAGTATATGATTCCCAAATATGGTGTAGAGAAATCTATTTTATCATGGGCAGGGCCACATAAATTTAATAAAGACTTTTCAATTGACGAAACTTGGTACGAAATTAAAACATCAAGTGTTAATGCTAATACAATTGAAATAAGATCAATTAATCAATTAGATTCAGATGTTGATGGTTTTCTAACTGTAGTTAAAGTTGAAAAAATGTCTATGGAATATAGAGGAGAATTGTCATCTATTTTTGAATTAATTCAAGCTATCATGGGTGAAATTACGAGTATTCAAATTCAAGATGATTTTCTTAATAAATTAATTGAATTAGGTGTTGGACCTGAAAATAATTTTGGCTCACGCCGCTATGACACAAAAAATATATTATTATATAGTGTGTCAGATAAATTCCCTAAGCTTACAAGAAAAAATATAACATTCACTGAAATAGAAAATGTTACTTATACTATTAATCTTTCACAAATTGATAGATTTAAGGTGGAGGAATTATGATAAGTTTAGAAGAATTTAGAGAGGATTATATAAATGAAATTAATTTAACAGCTATTGAAAATAGCGAGCATCAACCAGATGCTTTCATAGATGAAATGTCTGAAACGCTTATAGAAGACTTTTCCATAATTAATGGCTTGGACAGATGCTTTTATTCATTTAATAAAGGAACTAAGGCTTTCAAAAATATGCAAATTGATGGTGGTTTTTTAGATCTTCCAGCAAATGTTATTGATTTATTAATTGCAGATTATAATCCTGGAGATGTAACAACAATAACTAATGAATTCATTAATTCAAAGTCACAATTGATGATTAATTATTTTAAAAACGTGCTAAAAGGCTATTTTACAAATGCGGAAGATAGTAACGAAGCGGTTCAACTAGCGTATAGTATTTTAAATAATTTAGATTCTATAAATAAAATTCACCTAGTTATTATATCTACTAATAAATTAAGTACGAGAGTTAAAACAATAGATTTTCCTGACTTTATTTATAATAATAGAAAATTTAAAGTTGAATTAGACGTTACTGATATTCAAATGATATATAATTCCAGATTAAAAGATTTTAAAAAAGAGCCAGTTGTTATAAATACTGCTGATTTTGGATTAAATGGTATTCAATGTATAAAAGCTGATATTGGTACCAGCGATTATGAAGCCTACTTAGCAATCGTGCCAGGTAAGTTTTTATGTGATATATATGAAAAGTATGGTCCTAGATTATTGGAGTCAAACGTTAGATCATTTTTAAATGCTAAGGGAGCTGTTAACAAAAGCATTCGTGGGACAATATTAAATGAGAGAACTAAATTTTTTACATATAATAACGGAATTTCAACAGTCGCAAAAGATATTAAGACTAAAATCATTCCTAATGAAGGATTGTATATAACTGAATTTAATGATTTTCAAATAATTAATGGTGGGCAAACAACAGCATCTTTAGCATCGGCTGATATTAGAGATAAAGCTCCGCTAGATAATATTTATGTTCAAATGAAATTAACTATTGTTAAAGAGGATGATCCTGAATTTGTTCATAATATTTCAAAATATGCTAATAGCCAAAATAAAGTAACTGCGGCAGATCTTAACTCTAATCATCCATTCTATATAAAAATGGAAGAATTTTCTAGAAAAACATTTGCACCACCTGTTAATAATCAACCATACCAGACACTATGGTTCTTTGAAAGAGCTCGTGGACAATATGATCAGCCAAAAATGAGTATGACTAAAGCAGAACGTGAAAAATATACTAAGCTAAATCCAAATAATCAAAAATTTACTAAAACTGATTTAGCTAAATATTTAAATTCAGCTGCTATGAAGCCATATGCCGTTTCAAAGGGTGCACAATTGAATTTGATTGATTTTCAAACCGATTTAGAAGCGCAGTGGAATAAAGATAAACTTTCATTTAATGAATTGTTCTACAAAGATTTAATTTCTAAGGCAATCCTATTTAAAACAATAGAGAAAGTTATTTCTGAACAGGATTGGTATATAGAGAATAAAGCATATAGGGCTCAATTGGTAACATATTCATTTTCAAAATTAATTTATGAAGTTAAAAAGAATGGTAATATGGAATTGGACTATAAAACAATATGGGATAAGCAAAGTGTACCAGACTATATTATTGACGAAATAATTAACATTTCAAAACTATGCTTTGATGCATTTAACGACCCTAATAGAACATTTAATAACATTGGTGAATATACAAAAAGAAAAGATTGCTGGACTATCATAAAAGATAAGACTTATACATTATCTGAAGATACTATAGATTCACTAATATCAAAAGAAGAGAAAAAAATAGAAGCTATTAGCGCAAAAAAAGATGAGAAATTAAATAATTCTGTTATGCAGGAAGTTGAAATATTTCAACTTGGTATAGATTATTGGAATAGGGTTAAGCAATTAGGTATTGAACAAAATATTTTGAATGGTAGAGATATAGAATTTATAGATTATGCAATTAAATATTGTAATGGATTAGTAATGGGAATGTCACCTGCACAAACTAAAATTATTTTTGAGATAAAAGACAAATTAGAACAGCATGGAATAAAATAAAAAAGGAAAAACTTATCGTTTTTCTTTTTTCATTTATATATAATATCATCAGGCCTTATGTTACTTTTATAATTATTATATTGTTCATCTAGATTATTTAAGTATTCTTCTAATTTGTTTAAGTCCTTTGAACTGTCTAGTATATATTTATTTGTTAGTTGAGCAATTTTATTTCCATTGATCATTATTAGTGGATATTGATCTTCCAGAATCTCTTCTTGTGTTTGTTGTGAAAAAGTGGAGTTTGTAACAAAAACACCAACATAATTCCTTTTTAATTTTGCAATTGTTCTCGCTATATCTTTACTATTTATGGTTTCATTTTGACATTTTGCTTGACCTATTACTACCATTTTAATCCCTGACAAATCTTGACCAATATCAATTCTTGTTATAAAATCTATTCCTTTGTCGCCAGAGCCTTTAGTAATGTAGCCTTCTAAATATTTAGTATTATTTTCCATAAAGAAAAATTGAGTAATTTGTAAAGCAAATAGTTCAAATTGTAATTTTTTATTTTTATAATGTCCTTCAATAATTCTAATAATTTTATCTTCAAACGAACCACTAATTGCTTTTTGGTCTTTTTCCTTAATTATTCTTGATTTTAATACATGTCGTCTGACTTTTTCAATATTATCATTGCCATTTTTGACCCAATATTTCCATGATAAAGGTGCATTTTGGTTTGCTCCTTGTATTGATAATCTGTTATTACATCTATCAGATATCCATTCCCAATCCAATTGATTATTTTCGTTTGATAAGTCTAGAATACAAAATTCAAATTCGAAATTTGTAAATTCCTTATTGTCAGTTTTTTGCGTTACTAATCTAACCTTCTCAATTACACCAAATCCATGAAATTGTAGATATCCCATTTTAATTCTTTCAAAAAAAACTATTGGAACTGCTTTTTCTCTTTCTTTGACATCATTCGAGCTATGTTTTTTCCATTCGTTCATTAGGATTTTATTTCCACTTGCAGTTGATGGATTAATATTATTGATTTTACAATCACCATAATATATTACAATACCATTGTCTGGATCATATCTATCTTTCCATGGCGTATTTTCTGTCCCAGCCTTGTGTGGCGAACTTGAAATAATTATGATTGGGTCTCGATCTCCGTCAATTGCATTAATTTTTTTTGCTTTATGTATTCCTCGTTCAAATCTAAATGTTGAATCTAAATTTTTTGATTTTGTATAATAAATAAAGTTCTTAGTACTATCTATAAATTCTTGAGTATCTGTGCTATAATCATTTGATAATCTAAATATATCACCAATTCTTAATTTCATAATATTACACCTCTATAGATATTATACTATAAAACTTATTCATTTTTTGTATTTTTCTTTTTTACATTTACTTTTACATTTCCTATTATATAAACTTTGATAAACTATGATAAATTAATAAGACTCGCAAAGCCGTATTTTATAAGGAGTTTAAATTTTTGTATAAGAGATAATTCATGTGGGGAGCGGACCCCCTGAAGAGAGCAGTTATTTATGAAATGTCAAAAAGACTTAACCACATCACAATGATGTACTAAGTCTTTTTTTTCATACCTTACAAACTTGTAATATAAAATCCATCAATATAATGATATAATATAACTATAGAAAGAAGGAAATATAATATATGAAAAAGATAATGATAATTGAAGATGATACTATAATATCTAAAGAATTATATGAACTACTAGTAAATGCTGGATATGAAGCATTAATACTAAAGGACTTCTCAAATGCCAAAGAAGAAATATTAAAAAGTAATATAGACCTAATTCTATTAGATATAAATATACCATATCAAAATGGTGAGCAGTTACTTAAAGAAATAAGGAAAGAATCAAATATTCCCGTAATAATGGTAACCTCAAGAGCAAATGAAACCGATGAAATATTATCAATATCCTATGGAGCAGACGATTACATAACCAAGCCTTATAGCCCAACCATTCTATTACTAAGAATACAAAATATCTTTAAAAGATTAGATAATAGTACTGAAGTACTGAAATATAAAGATTTAGAAGTCTCGCCATCACGAGGTACTTTATCTGGTAGTAATAAAGAATTAGAACTAACCAAAAATGAAATGCTAATCTTTCAGCACTTATTAAATAACCAAAATAGAATTGTATCACGAGATGAACTAATGACCATTCTTTGGAATAATGAAGAATACATAAATGATAATGCTCTAACCGTAAATATAAGTAGACTAAGAAGTAAACTAGAGGACTTTGGTTATCCAAATGCCATAGAAACAAGAAAAGGACAAGGATATATACTATTATGAAATTAACAAACTATCTAAAAGATAAAATAACCATAATCATTATTACTATCATATCAATAATTCTAATAACCCTATTAGACATAGCCTTCAAAGTACCAGAGGGACTAATAATAGTAACCATAGTATTACTACTATTAACACTAATCATATCCATCTTAATATCATATTTCCAAAAAAGAACCTTCTATAACACCCTCATAACCAATACCAAAAATCTAGATAAAAAATACCTAGTCCTAGAAACCATACCAAAACCAACTACTTACGAAGAAGAACTAATATATAACATCATGTACGACATCAACAAATCAATGATTGAAAATGTCAGTAGTTACATAAATAGCACTAAAGACTTCAAAGACTATATCGAGATGTGGATACATGAAGTAAAAATACCAATATCAAGTCTAATCCTTATGACCCATAATCATAAAAGCCAAGTACCAAAAGAATACATTGAAGAAATAAAAAGACTAGATAACTACATCGACCAAATCCTCTATTATGTAAGAAGCAACTATACCAGTGAAGACTTTATCTTCAAAAAAGTAAAACTAGAAAAAATAATCTCATCAGTAGCTCTTAAAAATAAAGATGACCTCTTAGAAAATAAAATTGACCTAATCGTCGATATAAAAAATACTGAAGTCTATACCGATACCAAATGGTTAGAATTCATTTTAAATCAAATTATCAATAACAGTATCAAATACAAAAAAGATATTCCAAACTCCTATATCCAAATAAATGCTATAGAAGATAATAATCAAATAACCTTATTTATCAAAGATAACGGTATTGGCATACCAAAAAGTGATATCCCAAATGTTTTCAAAAAATCTTTTACCGGTACTAATGGCAGAGATAAAATCAAATCAACAGGCATGGGTCTATACATAGCCAAAAAATTATGTACCAAACTAGGTCATAAAATAGAGATAGAATCTGAAGAAAAAGAATATACCATTGTCAAAATAACCTTTGGTAAAAATAAACTTTATCACCCAGAAGACTAACCTTACAAAAAAGTAATATACTGTAATATTAAAATTACGACAAATATCCTATTATCTAGTATTATTAATTACGAAAGGAAGGAAAATAATATGGAAAATATACTAAAAATAGAAAATATTGAAAAATACTATGGAAGTAAATCAAGTTTAACTAAAGCCATAGATAACATATCATTTGAAGTAGCCAAAGGAGAATTTGTCGCTATCATGGGTTCTTCAGGTTCAGGTAAAACAACATTACTAAACTGCATATCCACAATTGATAAAGTAACCGCCGGACATATTTTTGTAGGAGGAACTGACATAACAAAACTAAAAGGAAATGATTTAAACAAGTTTAGAAGAGAAGACTTAGGTTTCATCTTTCAAGACTTCAATTTATTAGATACCTTAACAGCCTATGAAAATATAGCACTAGCCTTATCAATTCAAAATGTAAGTCCCAAAGAAATAGATAAGAGAATAAAAAAAGTAGCAAGAGAACTAGATATCGAATCAGTACTAAAAAAATATCCTTACCAAATGAGTGGAGGACAAAAACAAAGAGTAGCAGCAGCTCGTGCAATAATAACAGCTCCATGCCTAATACTCGCAGACGAGCCAACTGGAGCCCTAGACTCTAAGTCATCAAAAATGCTACTAGAAAAACTAACCTACCTAAATAATGCTTTAGGAGCCACTATTCTAATGGTAACTCATGACGCTTATGCCGCAAGTTACGCTACTAGAATAATCTTCATAAAAGATGGTAAAATATATAACGAAATTCGTAAAGGAAATGATACCAGAAAAGAATTCTTTGATAAAATAATAGATGTCGTAACCTTACTAGGAGGAGACATAAATGATGCTCTTTAAATTGTCTATAAAAAACATAACCAAAAGTATCAAAGATTATGCTATCTATTTCTTTACTTTAGTACTAGGAGTAGCTATTTTCTATGTTTTCAATGCTATAGATAGTCAAACAGTAATGCTAAATGTATCATCATCAACAAGTGAAATAATAAGACTAATGACCACCATTCTAGGAGGAGTAAGTGTCTTTGTTTCATTCATTCTAGGATTTCTAATAATCTATGCCAGTCGTTTTCTCATAAAAAGAAGAAACAAAGAATTTGGAATCTACTTAACCTTAGGAATGTCCAAAAGAAAAATATCTCTAATCCTTTTCTTTGAAACTCTTATAATAGGAGTTATCTCTTTAGGAGTTGGCCTAGCCCTAGGAATAGTTTTATCACAACTAATGAGTATCTTAGTAGCCAATATGTTTGAAGCAGACCTAACAAAATTTCAGTTTACATTTTCATCTTCAGCAGCCCTAAAAACCTTATTATACTTTAGCATAATGTATTTAATAGTAATGATATTTAACACCATAATTGTAAACAAATGTAAACTAATAGACCTATTACATGGTAATAAAAAATCCGAAAAAGTAAAATTAAAAAATCCTATCATTTGCACTATAGTATTTATAATTGCGGTCATAGCACTATCATATGCTTACTATCTAGTAACAGATGGTTTTGGTACTTCACCACTTATGAATACTATAAGTGGGATATTAATACCAATAGCCCTAGGTTGTATATCAACATTCCTAATATTTTGGTCACTATCAGGTCTAATCCTAAAGATAGTAATGCATCTAAAAAAATACTACTACAAAGGACTAAATAGTTTTACCGTTCGTCAAATAAGTAGCAAAATAAATACCACTGTCTTTTCAATGACAATAATATGCCTAATGTTATTCTTTACCATATGTATCTTTTCATCAGCATTATCTATAAAAAACTCTCTATCAGGTAATCTAAAAGATTTAGCACCTGTTGATATTCAGTTCTCAAAATTACAAGAACCATTATCTAAAGAAGAACAAGAAAGCTTTTCAAAAGAGATAATAGAGGATTATAACACCACTGTCAAAGATACCTTACAAAGATTAGATGTATACAAGTATCTAAAAGAAGTAGTAGACATAAATATATATAGAGTAGAAGAAATAACCCTAAAAGATTCTTTTGGAGACCAAATAGAACAAATAGGAAAAGATTATCCCACACTAGCTTATAACGTAAGAGAAGACTTAGTAAAATTAAGTGACTACAATCGTCTAGCAAAACTATATAACAAAAAAGAATTAACTCTAAAAGATAATGAATATGTAATTATATCTAACTATAAGATGATGGCGGATATTAGAAATATAGCCTTAAAAAATAATACCAAACTAACTATAAATAGTAAAAACTACTATCCAAAATATCAAAAATGCCAAGATGGCATTATCGAACTAAGTGGAAGTGCTACTAATACAGGAGTAATAATATTACCAGATAATGCCTTAGAAGGTATTCATCCATATAAAAATGTCTTAGCAGCTAACTATCAAGCAGACACTAAAGAAGAAAAAGAAAATGTTGAAGATACAGTTAGTACTATAATAAATAACCATTTTAACAAAGATACCTTATTATCATATAATACTAAAATAGATATCTATGCATCATCCATAGGACTAGGAGCCATGGTAACATTTGTAGGACTATACCTAGGAATAATTTTCTTAATATCAAGTGCAGCCATCTTAGCCTTAAAAGAATTATCAGAAAGTACTGATAATAAAGAAAGATTTAATATGTTAAGAAAAATAGGAACAGATGAGAAAATGATTAACAAAGCCTTATTTAATCAAATAGCAGTATTCTTCCTATTCCCATTATTACTAGCTATAATTCACTCAATATTTGGAATAGAGTTTGCTAACTATATCTTAAAAACAATGGGAACAGAATCATTACTATCATCAATAATATTAACAGCAGTATTTCTAGTAGTAATCTATGGAGGATATTTCTTAGTAACATACTACTGTAGTAAAACCATAATAAAGGAGAGATAAGATGAGCTATTTAGTACCAATAAAAGCAGCTTTAATAATCTTTCCTTTTTTAGCCTTATTAATAACATTACCATATATAATATATGAATATCATCATTATGGATCAGTAAACAAATTAAGAACTTTAATAATATATTCTTTTATCTTATATCTAATGACAATCTACTTTTTAGTAATATTACCTCTTCCAACCAAAGAAGAAGTAATCAAAATGAAAGTGATTAATCCTCAGTTAATCCCATTAACATTCATAAAAGATATAGTAGAGGACCTAATAGAATTAAAACAAATAAACATTCTAAAAATAATAACTATACCTAGTATATATACTGTTATCTTTAATATAATAATGTTTATGCCATTAGGAGTCTATCTAAGATACTACTATAAATGTTCATTAAAGAAAACAATAATTATAAGCCTCTTAATATCACTATTCTTTGAATTAACTCAGTTAACAGGACTATATTATATCTATCCTAGACCATATCGTAATTTTGATGTGGATGACCTATTAATAAACACACTAGGAGGCCTTCTGGGATATTTAATAATAAGTCCTATTCAAAAATATTTACCAGCAAGAGAAGATATCGATACCAAATCATTAAAAGAAGGACAAAAAGTATCTTCCTTAAGAAGAATAACACTCTTTCTAGGAGATATCTTTATCTATCTACTAATGATAATGTTAGTATCAATTTTAATAAATAATAAATATATAAATCTTTCACTAGCGGTTCTTTACTTTATTATCATTCCATATTTTAACCATAACCAAACTATCTTTGGAAGAATAATAAATGTATCATTGGAAGTACCAGATAAGAGATTACTTAGAATAACTTTAAGAAATATCTTTATATATTTATATTACTATGGAATATTTTCATTAGTGGTACATTTGGAAATGTTATTAGCTAAAAATATACCTAACTATTTATCAGTAATAATAGGATTAAATACATTTTTAATATTTATAATTTTCTATATATATAGTTTTATAAAAATATTAAAAAATAAGCAATTACTATATGATAAAGTATTAAATATAAAGTATGTAAGTACTATAAAAGTAAATAATGTAGATTAATATAGTCTATGTTATTTTTTCTTTATCCTCTTAAGCCTAGGTCTTAAGAGGTAATTTAGAGCCTATTATATAGTCTCTAAATTAAAAATATTTATGTTGTATTATATATAAAGTAATAGAGATATAATAAGTTATTATCAATTACTTATATTACATGCAATTACTTAATAAAGTGTAAAGTTTTTATAAAAACTATTAAATTATAAATATAAATGATATAATTGATTCATAAGAAAGGTGATTTGTTATTATGAATGAACTAGAAAAATATAATAACCAAGATATTTTTAATCCAGAATATTTATATCACGGAAGTCCATATGTAATGGAGAAAATAGAACCAAGAGAAGCAAAGGATAGTATAAATAAAGAAAATGAAGATACAGCAGTATTTCTAACTAGTTACCAACCAACAGCACTTGCTTATGCATTTAGAAACAAAATAAAAGAAACTAATGATAATTATTCTTTTTCAATAAATAACAATGGTAACTTACCTTCAATGGAGTTTGAAGCAGACCATATACCAGAAGATTTGTTTGGATATATTTATGTATTTAAAAAAGATGACACCATGATTAAAGATAAACATAATAATTCGACTCAATATAAATGTTATCATAGTCTAATCCCAGTAGCGGTTGTTAAAGTATATTATAAAGATTTTGAAAATTATTTTTTAAGAATAAATGCTCCAAAATCCAGATAACTAAGAAGTATATATTTGAAAGGAAAATAAAGAATGAAACCAAATACAATAAAAGATATTACTGATTTTATATTTTTAGGTAAAGATTTTGAAGAACTTTCTCATTATGATTTACTAATCATAAATGCTGATTGGGCCGAAGAACAATTAGCTAAAGATATGAAATTAATGTTAGATAAAAATATAATAGATAATAATACTACATTTATAATATGTGAAGGCCATGGTAATACTGAAAAAAGAAGTGCTAGCATATTAATAGATTATCTAAAAAAAGAAGGATTAACAAATAAAATAATTATTAGTGATAAATATATTAGTAATCCAGAAATACTAAGAAATATTGATAAACTAGTAGATATTACAAAATATAATAGAATACTTAGAGTAGCCAAAGACTTCGTAGCTAGAAGATGGTATATGAATGCTAAAAAATATAATTTTCCTATAGAAAAATGCTATTTCTATGGAGTAGTAGATAATAGAAATATTAGTAAAAAAGATTGGTATAAAAGTGAAACTGGCATTAATCAAGTAATGAAAGAATTTATAAATATAGGACAATTGACCATTGATAAAGAACTAGACATAAATTAAAAATAAATAATTGAAATGAGGAATAATAATATGAATTATTTAATAAGAAGAAAAACTAGGGAAGATTGTATTCATGTAGTTCATGTTGCAACAGTGGCTTGGAATGAGACTTATAAAGGAATAGTAGATGATGATTTTTTAAATAAATTATATGAAACTGAAGAGCAAAGAGCAAAAGAGATATATAACAAATTCAATGAAGAAGATAATCATCAATTAGTTCTCGAAGTTGATAATAACATTGTTGGGTTTGTCAATGTTGGAGATACTGACGATACAAATTATGATAATTGTGGTGAATTACATGCAATTTATATTTTAGGTAAATATAAAGGTAAAGATTTTGGTAAAAAGTTATTTGAAGCAGGAATAGAAGAATTAAAAAAAATGGGTTACGATAAAATGATAATCGGGTGCTTAGTCGGCAATCCAAGTAATGATTTCTATAAACATATGGATGGTAAACTAATAAAGACAAGAATTTTTGAAAAATTACAGTTACCAGAAAATGTTTATTACTTTGAAAAAATATAAAAGAAAGAAATTTGAATACAATACTAAACAAATATACTATTACATTTAGTTAGGAGGCAATAATGTTTAAACTAAATAAAAAAGAAGCAGAAGACTATCTAATAAAAATATTTGATTTTATTGAAAATGGAGATTCAAAGTTTAATGGTCATCCTGGGTTATATTTTTTTCATGCAAAAACAGAATTAAAAGAAAAGATAAATGAACTAGTAAGTGAGAATGAATATGATGAATTTGATCTTTATTATATAACTTCATTATTAATAAAATTTATGTTAGGTAGATATGATTCACATACTAAAGTAAGCTTCAAAGATAATGTATATATACCAATAGATTTTACAGCAGAAGAAAATAGTCTTTATATTGCAAATATCACACCAATTTATAAAAAAATAATAGGTTGTAAGTTATTAAAAATAAATAATATAGATATACAAAAAATATTATATGAATTAGAAAAGATTATCTGTTATTCAACAAAAGAACATTTATTAGTAATGATTCAGTCATTTTTATCTGATGTAAATGTTTTAAAATCATTACCAAGTATTGAAAATACTACTGAAGAATTTATATATACTATTTTAAATGATAATAATGAAAAAGAAAATATTACTTTTAATATAAATAATTTACCAGAATTTTATAGTGTACACTTTCCAGAAAACTACTCTACAGAAGTTATTAATGATTGCTGTATTATCCACTATAACTCTTGTAGAGATAAAGATAAAATGGAACAACTAATTTCAAAATTAAAAGAAGATAATAATATAAAAAATTATATAATTGATTTAAGATATAATGGTGGTGGTAATTCATCAGTAATAAAACCATTAATAAATTTTCTTAAAGATAAAAATGTTGTAGCACTAGTAAATGAATATGTTTTTTCTAGTGGTCGTATGGCATTAGTAGAACTAAAGAAAATAGGAGCCTATATAATAGGAACAGATATAGGAACAAGTTTAAATTGTTTCGGGAATTGTCCTAGTAATTTAGATATCGATAAATTAAATCTAAGAGTAACTAATAGCTCCACATATTGGTATTATGATAAAGAATTATCACTTACTGGTTATGAAAAAGATGAATTTAATACCTATTTCAATAATAAAAAAGAATTACTTGAGCCAGTATTATTGCATCCAGATAAATATGTATATTTAACTAAAGAAGATATTATAAATGAATATGATGAACAAAAGAAAGAAGCAATTAATTATTTTAAAAAAATTAAAGAGGTAAATAGAATAGTAGGAAAAAATAAAAGATAAATATGAATTATGTATATCATGGAAGTAGTATTCCTAACTTAGAAGTAATTAAAAAACATAAAAGTACTCATATGAAGGAATTGGTATATGCTTGTCATTCAAAAGGAATAGCAACAATTTTCCTATCTAAACAAGGTAGTGACTTATTTTATTCGTTATCTGGAGATGGAAAAAATTATCCAGTAGAACTCTAGTAGAAAGAAAACCTGGTATGTTTAAAAAGATATTTAATTGTTCTGGATATATAGAAAATATTTATGATGAATTAATTAAATTAGATAAAGAAGGATTAATAAAATTATATTTATATCCAAATAGACCAGATTATGTTCCAATAGATAATAGTGATTTAATTCCTAAAGTATTAAGATGGTATAAGAAAGGATTTAATATAAATAACTTTTATAATATATATCCCGAATTAAAAGATAAGTTTATAGAAGAATTAGAAAAGGCAAATGAAAATTAACATAGAAGTTACTATATTATGCTAGAATATTAAATATGTAAGTACTATAAAAGTAAATAATGTAGATTGATATAGTCTATGTTTTTTTCTTTATCCTCTTAAGTCTAGGTCTTAAGAGGTAATTTAGAGCCTATTATATAGTCTCTAAATTAAAAATATTTGTGTTGTATTATATATAGGCCATAACTAATTACATATAAAATGTCAAAATACTGTAAAAATAACCAAATACAATATATAAATTATTAAAATTATGATATACTTAAATTAATGATAGAGGAGGTAATATGAATAGCAATAACATTGAAGAAATATTAAAAGACATATTTGGCATGTCATTATTGGATGCAAAAAAAATAGAAAATGAAATAATTTATAATTTTAATGAAGTCATGACAAAATTAGATGAATATAAGATTTTTTATACTGGTGATGTAAACATAATGTTTGCAATAAAAGTTATAGAAAATTACATTGTAGATAGTTATAATCGAATAAGTTCTATAATAATAAACAATATATGTTTAAAATATTTTGGTAAGAACATAGAAATGACATTGGCCTCTGAAGATATAAATAAAATAAAATTAGTTTTTGAAAGATATTGCAAATTAAATAATTATCCAATAGAATTACAAAATAAAATTATGAGTGATATAGAAGAAAAGGCAATAGCGTTCAGTAAGAGATTTACCTTTGATGATATCTCACTAATAAACTTGATTGAAGCTGCTAAAGGTTCAAATATAGTAAGAGAAGAAGCAAGCAATAGGAACGCCATTTTAGCACAGTCTAAAGAAAAAGGCACATATCACTTTAAAGAAATACCCAGAATAAAAACAACTCCAGATATGACTGAGGAAGAAAAAAATCAGAAAATAAAAGAACAAAAACAAGTGTTTACTATCGGAGGAAAGATACCAGAACCAAGAAGTGAAGAAAACAGATTAGAAAAAAACAAAATTTTTCTTAAAAGTTATCCTGGATATTCTGCTGCTTTAGAAACTAGAAGCAGAGATGAGATAATGAAAGAATTAATAGGTAATCTTTTTGATAATTTAAATCTATGCTATGACACATATCAAAAATATTATTTAGATGGTAATAACAAGGCAATAGAAAATGATGTAGAACTAGCAGATGGCACTATATTTCCATTTAAATATGTCCTAGATACAAAAAGAATACCTCATATATTAGGAATACCAAGAGCCGAATATTTATCAGAAAAAGTAAGAAAAGTTCTAGGTTTAAGTGAATCAGCAGGAGCAGATAAAGTATTATTAGCATTGATAAAAAATCAAAAATATATAATAGCAGAAGGCGGATTGATAGAAGAAAATGGTAAAGTATATCAAATGTTACCTTGGGAAAAAATAATACTAAAAACAAGCTCATTTATGCGAGGAGACTATTTTAAAACATGTTTCTGTTTAGTAAAACTAAAAGAAGGACACTATTTAGAAAAACCAAATGAAGAATATGCTACAATAGCAGCAACTAGATATGGTCAAGATTTTATAAGTAAGAAACTGACAATAACTGGTATATTAAATGATTTAATTCTAACAAAAAAACAATCTAAAGATTTTATTTTCAGTGGCTTTCTACTAGATGATAAGACAGGAATGTATGTTCCAGATACATTAATAACAGGAAAAGCCGAAAATATAAAAGTAGGAAAAGATAATGAAAAATTATTGACATTACAAAAATATAGAAAAATCTTTGGAGATAATGATGGCTGTCAAGTAGTTAAGAGAATAATGAATGAAAACGAAGATAGACAATTTACCCCTGAAGAGCAAGCTTTAGTGCATCTAACCACATCTTCAAGTTTAGGACTACCTGCTAAAGTATCCGAAGAAGCAATAGAATTAGAATTTAGCATCCAGCAGGAGATTGAACAAATATTAAAAACAAATTTAGAAGAATTAATAAACCCAAGCAATCAAAAGAGACGATAAATTATTTAGTTATCGCCTCTTTTATATATTTAATAAAATTCTTACTAATATAACCGATGCTGCTGTAGTCATAAATCATACCTAAATATTTTTCCTTGAGTGGTAATTCAATATTAAGTTTAAATAAGGTACCATCTTCAAGTTCATCTTTAATATGTTCTTCAGTAAGCATACCAATACCAAAGCCTGCTAGTGTAAAATCTTTAATTAAAGTATTACTACCAAACTCCATATCTGGATTAATAACAATATTATTGTCAGTACAATATTCATCAAGTCTAATTCTAGTAGAAGCACCTTTAGTTAAAACTAGTAAAGGGAGTTTCTCTAAGTCGTTCTTAGTGATAGTTCTATCTTTTAAATACTTAAATGTTTCATTCGCAGCAAAACAATCATGCAAATCAATTAATTTAAAACTATCAAAATTATTTGGAATATTATATGGCATATTAGTAAAAATAACATCAATTAGTCCCATTTTAGCCTTCTTAAGAAGTAAATCAGTTTTATCAGTAAATATCCTAATATTAACTTTAGGATATTTTTTATGAAAACTTTTAATATATGGCATCAAAAACTCATGAAGAATAGTTCTACTAGCTCCAATATTAATAACACCGGTATCCATGTTAGTTAAAGCATCTATATCGTTTTCCGCAGAAACTATAAGTTCAACAGCATCTTTAATTTTATTATAAATAGTTTCCCCTGCTTCTGATAAAATAACTCCATCTCTCTTTCTAATAAATAGTGGAGTACCAACTTGCTCCTCTAAAATTTTAATAGATTTACTGATAGCAGGTTGACTTATCATCATCTCATTAGCGGCTCTACTTATGCTACTATTTTTAGCAACATAATAAAAGACTTTATATAATTCAAAGTTAATATTCATAAATAACCTCCATCTAAAATATAACCAAAAGTTATATAACATATAAATAATATGTATATTAATTATATCATAAATTATGTTACAATACTAGTGCTTTTGACAAAAAAGCCATTGGAAGGGGGAAAAAGTATATGTTAGAAGAATATTTAAAGGCATTATTTTGTCAGTACTGTAATGCTAGAGAAATAAAGAATATTAATTTTGCCGAAATGAAAGATAATGAAGATTTTATAAACTGGATAGTCCAAAATAGACAGACATCAAAAATGTATAAAGATTATCTTTCATATCTTAATGTATCATTATATGATGGAACAGAAGTAGGAAAAGGAAAATATGATAGCATAAGTAGTAAAGATATGAAAATAGTATCATCATATGGAATAACATTAGGAGTATTACCATCAAAATTAATAATAACTGATAGAAATGTTTTAATAGCAACTCCAAGAACAATATCATTAGCGGAAACAAATCTATTTATTACTCATAATCCATATTCATATCAAGATGTATCAGCTTGGCATAAAATACATAATTCAGGTATGTATGGAAACATTTATGATAGAGATAAAAAATCAAAAATAGAACTTCTATCTAAATTAGCAGATAAAATGGATACTGATACAGAATTAACTCAAGATACATTAGGAGATAAATACTTTTGTTCATTAAATAGTAGAAGATATATCAAAAGAAAAATATTAACAAGATAAAAAAGTAAAGAAGGGGATTAGAATGGAAGAAAACATAAAAATATTAAACATGTGGAATGAAAAAGTAAAAACACTAGGTAAACTAAAGTTAAAAGAAGCTCAAGAATTATTCATTGAGATGAAAAAAGAATCAAACATTAAAGAAAAAGAATTAAAAAGAAAAAAGCTAATTGAAGACACATTATATGTACCATTAAATTTTATAAATAAAAATAAGGTTTATTTTACAAATACAATATCATACGATATGAATGATGTGATAAGTACAATTTATGAGATATGGATAGAATTAATAGATGCCGAAATATTTGTATCAATAGATAAATATTCAAATATATTTAACTATAATAGTCTATTTTATACGAAATTATTAGATAAATTACCAATAGCAAAGTATTCTTTTGAAAGAGTGGTTGTTTTAAATACAACAAATTTTGCTGAAATATTAATAAACTACATCAAGTTAAAGGAAATAACTCCAGAGGTAACCTATAATAAATACCTAGACTTTATAAAAAAAGAACTAAATAAAAATAAAGACTTTTTTAAATATTTTCCAGGATACTATTGTTTATATAGTATATATACATTATTAGAAGCAATCACTAACAAACTAACAGAAGTAGATAGTAGCAAGCTATCAAAAGTAAAGATAGATAAGTTAAAATATTTATTAATTGATAGGGGACTAACAGATTCAATTCAAACATTAGAAGAATCTTTGCTAATAGATATAGAAAAAGCCATAATAGAAGATAATTATAATTCACAAATACTAAATACATTATTGAATGGTTTAAATGGAGAAGAAGTAGAACTAATAAGAAAAAGATTCGGTATAGGCGAATATAGATGCCACACTTTAGAAGAAGTAGCAAAGCAAATAAATGTAACAAGAGAAAGAGTAAGGCAAAGAGAAATTAAAACATTAAGCAAACTAAGAAGAATAGCAGCAAGGAAAAAAGTAAGATATTAGGAGGAAAATAAAATGAAAAAATATAATATAGAAACAGTATATAACTACATAAATGGTGAAGATATAACAGATTTTACATTAGAAGAGCTAGAGTCCAACACTAACTTTATGATAGATGTAATAAATGTATCAAATGACAAAAACTTTTATAATTTTACTGAAGATAATGTAAAAACAGATTATAGATTTGTTAAGTTTATAATTAATAAGTTTAAAGAAGATGAGAATTTAATTACTGTAGCAGCAGACACTTATATAGAAAATCAAGATAATGAACAAAATTATATAGAATTATTAATAATTATGTGTAATCTAATAAAAGACAAAAATAGTAAAAACTACAAAAAATACAAATTTCTTTTAGAGGTTAATCATAAGTCAAAAAGATTACAAATAGAATTAGGAAAATTAAAAATGAATACAGAAGTAGCAGACAATTTAGGAATGGGCTTTCTAATCATTTATGATAGTTTTAATAGTAGTCAGATTATACTAGATTATTATGCTAAAGCAATAATTGAAGATATTTTTGAAGAATATGACATTGTACTTGAAGATTATCTTCATCAAAGGTTTAATACATTTGAAAAAATAGAGAAAATAGGAATCAAAAAATATATATTAGATTTTATAGCGGTCTATGATGAAATGTTATCGTCATATTTAAGTAGCCATATCTATTTACTTGAAGATATTTCAAAACAATTAGACAAAATAAAGAATAATTGGAATAAATATATTGAAACAAAAGAAAGAAAAAAATATAATGAAATAATAAATAAAGTACATGAATATATGGAGTATGAAGCAGTTGACTATTATTCATTAAATGAAACAACCCTACTATATTTAGTAGCAACTAATCTAGGAATAGAAAAGACTTTATTAAAGTATGATAGTATATCAGAAGAATATTATCAAGAAATAATGGAAGAGGCGCATTTTTTGTTAGAGGTATCTGAGTTAAGTTTTAATGATAGATTAAATTATAACAATATTAAAAAAATAATACTTGATATTTTGAAAGATAATCAATCCAGTAGTCAAACACCGGAAGAAAAAACAGAAAATTATAAAAAATGTAAGATAATAAAATTAGTTAAAAATGAACAAAGAGATTAGAAGATTCTCTTTTTTCTTTATCCTCTTAAGCCTAGGTCTTAAGAGGTAATTTAGAGCCTATTATATAGTCTCTAAATTAAAAATATTTGTGTTGTATTATTTACAAGTAAATAAATATATAAAATATTGTGCCATTGTAATTAATATGTTATAATTAAGGTGAAAAGGAGGATTAAAATGAAAAAAGAAAATAAGAAACAAGCATTAAGGGAAATGAAGGCTTTATCGCTATCGCTATATGAATTATATTTAGCTCAAGCTAGTGAAAAAATTACTGAAATGAATAGTTATCATGAAAATGGTCATGACAATAGCGGGGGACATCCAGATTATCATTGTAATCAACACGACAACACACCAAGCAGAATGATGAGGTTAGTGTTAACAAAAGATGTCACAAATTAATACATTAATAAAGCCAACAAACGAATGCAATATGCGATGTAAATATTGTTTCGCAGAAAAGTATGGTTATAGTGATTCAATATTAGATTTAAAAATATTAAAAAAATATTTAAAACTTTTGTCTCAAAAATATGATTATATAAACTTGGTGTGGCATGGAGGAGAGCCATTAATGGTTCCATTATCTTATTATGAGGAGGCATATGATTATTGTCAAAAATTAGATTCAAAATTTATATATTCAATTCAAACAAATGGAACTCTTTTGAATAAAGAAAATATAGATTTTTTCAAAAAACATGATACAAGTATAGGTTTGTCATTTGATGGATTAAGCAATAGTAAAACAAGAGGTAACACTCAAACTATTTTAAATAAAATAGAGTTGTTAAAATCTAAAGAAATGTACCCAGGAGCAATTATTGTAGTTAACCAAAATAATGTTAGAAGTTTAATAGAAGAATACGAATATTTTAAAAAACTAAACTTAGGTATGAAAATGAATCCAATGTTTAATGATGGAGCAGCAAAAGAAAATAATTTTTTCAATTTAAATCCCGATAATTATATTCATAGTTTTGTCGAATTTTTCAAATATTGGGTTTTTGATACAGATTGCAATATTAATGTTTCTACATGCATGAATTTTGCTAATTTAATAATAAATGAATATTCTGGTATTTGTACACATAGTTCATGCTTAAAAAAATGGTTATGCCTTGACAGTAACGGACACATATATCCTTGCGATAGGCTGTGTTTAAATGAATATGATTTAGGTTATGTCCCGGAAATGAATGTAATTGATGAAGCTTTTGAAAATGAAAAGTTTATTAAATTGCTGCAAAAAAATATACTAAGAAGACAAACTTGCATTGAAACATGCGAATATTTTAAAAACTGTTATGGTGGTTGCAATGCCAATGCAATTTTAAGTGAGATAAATAATAATGATATTTCTTGTTATATACAAAGAGGAATATTGAGTGAATTAAAAAAAATTATAATCAAATTAGAATGTGAAAAAAACTATGACAAATTAAATTATAATTTTGCAAAAATTCTAATTAAAAAGGAGCGTTAAAATTGAATTATGTATATCATGGAAGTAGTATTCCTAACTTAGAAGTAATTAAAAAACACAAAAGTACTCATATGAAGGAATGGGTATATGCTTGTCACTCAAAGGGAATAGCAACAATTTTCCTATCAAAACAAGGTAGTGACTTATTTTATTCATTATCTGGAGATGGAAAAAATTATCCAGTAGAACTAGTAGAAAGAAAGCCAGGTATGTTTAAAAAGATATTTAATTGTTCCGGATATATTTATAAACTAGATGCATCTAATTTTAAAGAAAACCAAACTGGATGGTCTGCGGAAGTGGTAAGTGACACAGATGAAAAAGTAATATCTTCTGAATATATAGAAAATATTTATGATGAATTAATTAAATTAGATAAAGAAGGATTAATAAAATTATATTTATATCCAAATAGACCAGATTATGTTCCAATAGATAATAGTGATTTAATTCCTAAAGTATTAAGATGGTATAAGAAAGGATTTAATATAAATAACTTTTATAATATATATCCCGAATTAAAAGATAAGTTTATAGAAGAATTAGAAAAGGCAAATGAAAATTAACATAGAAGTTACTATATTATGCTAGAATATTAAATATGTAAGTACTATAAAAGTAAATAGTGTAGATTAATATAGTCTATGTTATTTTTTTCTTTAAAAATATTTGTGTTGTATTATATATAAGCCATAACTAATTAAATACAAAATGTCAAAATGCTGTAAAAATAATCAAAGATAACATATAAATTATTAAAATTATGATATACTTAAGTTAATGATAGAGGTGATATAATGCCTAGTTGGTCAGTCCATTTAGCAGTAGCAAAAGAAGTTAATAAAAAATTAAATTTAAATAAAGATTTATTTTACTATGGTAATTTAATACCAGATGTAGATAAAGGTACTATTATTAATCGTTATACAGCACATTTTTACGATAATATTCCTTTTCCATCTTGTCCTAAAGAAAAAATGATAAATATAAGCAAATTTTTAAATACATATAAAAATGAACTTAATAATGATTTAATATTAGGATACTATTTCCATTTATTAACAGATACTTATTTTAATAATGTTGTATATACCAAATGTTGGGTACAAGATACAAATAACAATATAATAGGAATAAAATTTAAAAATAGCAAAATAAAATATATTGATATTGAAGATAAAAAGAAGCAGAAGAGAAAATATAAACATAAAGATTTTGAATTATATGGTAAATATTTATATCAAGATGGTCTAGTAGATATACCTAAAGATATAAATATAGTAATGTCAAACATTGATAAACTAATACCAAAATTCTTAAATAAAGAACTTGTAAATCATAGGTTTAATTATCTACAAAATGAATTTTCAAATTTTAATAAGTTAAGTTTATTTGAAAGAAAATTTAAACATAGATATTGCCTTTTTACAAAGGAAGAATTAAATACAATTTTTAATGATTGTGTTAATTATATAATAAAAGAAATTATTAAGTTAGGAGATAATAAAAATGCCTAAAGAAGAATATACAAGTAAATTAAAAAATATATAAGGTAGGTGTAAATAATGGAAAATATAAAAAAAATATATGGAAAAAGACTTTAATAATTTAATAAAAGAAATAAGAAAATGTAATATTTGTGAAGATAAGTTTGGCTTCAAGCCACATCCAGTAGTCATAGGTTCTGCTACTTCAAAAATAGTTCAAATAAGTCAAGCACCATCTAAAACGGTAGATACCACACTAAAGCCATTTACTGATCAAAGTGGTAAAAAATTAAAATACGAATGGTATCAAATAAGCGATGAAAAATTCTATAATCCAGATAACTTCTTTATTACAGCCCTAGCACATTGCTACCCAGGAAAAGATAAAAATGGATGTGATAAAGCACCACCTAAAATATGCTACGAAAAATGGATAAAGAAAGAACTAGAATATATAGATAATAAATTATACATAATAATTGGAGCTAAAGCCGCTAAAACATTTTTTCCAAATGAAGATTATAATGACCTAATATTTAAAAATAATATATTATTTAATAAACCAGCAATAGTTTTGCCACATCCATCACCACTTAACATAAAATGGTTTAAAGATAATCCAGACTTTATAAAAAAAAGAATTATTGAAATAAGAAAAATAATAAATAATACATTAAATAAAAATTAAAGGTACTAAAAAATAGTATCTTTTTCTTCTAGTCAAGTTAACCAAATTAACATTATTTACATATACTACTTTGAAGGTGATAACTATGAATAATAATGAAGATAGAGCGGTCCGTAAAGTAATAATTGACCCAGGTCACGGTGGTACGGATTCTGGTGCTACAGGCAATAATTTATTAGAAAAAGACTATAATCTATTAATATCCAAATACATGTATGATAGATTTAAAGAGTTAGGAATACCAGTAGCTATAACTAGAGACTCAGATACCACATTATCTCCAACTGATAGAGTAAATACTATTTTAAATAAATTTGGTAACTCATCTGATGTTATACTAATATCGAACCATGTCAATTCAGGGGGTGGCGAAGGAGCCGAAGTCATCTATGCTCTAAGAAATAGAGATACCCTAGCTAAAAGAATACTAGAAAATATAGGAGCCACTGGACAAGAAACAAGAAAATATTACCAAAGAAGACTACCAAGTGACACCTCTAAAGACTACTATTTCATACATCGAAATACTGGCAATCTAGAACCACTAATTGTAGAGTATGGCTTTATAGATAGTGCCAAAGATGTCGAATTCCTAAAAGAAAACTACAAAGAACTAGCAGAAGCCGTCATATCAGCAGTAGCAAACTATATAGGAGTACCATACACACCACCAGAGGGAATAACAACCAATACCTATGTTGTTCAAAAAGGCGATTCACTATATAGCATAGCAAATAAATTAGGTACTACTGTTTCAGAACTAAAAAAAGAGAATAACTTAACAACAAATACATTACAAATAGGTCAGGTTCTTCGTATTCCAACTAAAGAAATATATGAAGGAGAAGAAAATATCTACATAGTCAAAAAAGGTGATACCTTATACTCGATAGCGGCAGCCAACAATACTACCGTGGATGAATTAAAGAAAGCAAATAATCTAACATCCAATATTCTATCAACTGGACAATTACTAAAAATACCAAGTGCATTATTACCAGAGTCAACATACATTGTAAAGAAAGGCGATTCCTTATATTCAATTGCCAATAAATATAATACTACCGTTGATGAACTAAAAAGAATAAATAACTTAACAAGTAATATTCTAAGTATTGGCCAGGTATTAAAATTACCAAGTGATAAAGTAAGCGATGTAGAGAAGGAAGAAAATACCATTAGTTATACAGTCCAAAAAGGTGACTCATTATATAGCATAGCCAGAAAATATTCTACTACCATTGATAAAATAAAAGATTTAAATAATCTAACAACTAATTTATTATCAATAGGTCAAGTATTACTAATACCAACAGATACCAACCTAGAGACAACTTACACCGTTCAGAAAGGAGATTCACTATATAGTATAGCCAAAAAATATGATACTACTGTTGATAGATTAAAACAGTTAAACAATCTAAAATCAAATTTATTATCAATAGGTCAAATACTAATAGTAAGATAATATAGAAAGTATATAACCATATATTTTCTTTTTTTGTCCACTTTAACCATAAAAAAGTTTATGTTTTCCGTGGTATGATAGAGCCAAATAATTTTGTCTCTATCATAAAATGAGTAAGCCTAAGATTAGTCTTCCTCATTATGCTTATTATCAAAAACAAATTTTTTTCTATAAAAAAATAAACACCTATGATATAATATAATAAAGTAGGTGTAGCAGGTGAAAGAAGAATTTATAAAAAAATTAAATAATAAAGAATACATATCAAAATATTTATATCTAAAAGTTCAAAAAGAAATCCCATCACTAATACCAAATAATTTTAATCTTGACATATACAATAATGAAGTATTAGCAAGCGACCAAATCAAATATAAAGACTATTTTCAAAATATGTATAACAATATAGACCCAAATATTCATCTAGATGAAGACCAAATAAAAGCCATCCTAACAGATGAAGAATACTCCCTTATAATAGCGGGAGCAGGAACTGGTAAAACAACCACAATGGCTTCCAAAATAAAATATTTAGTAGACATCAAGAAAATACCACCAAACGAAATCCTAGCCATAAGTTTTACCAAGAAAGCCACTGAAGAATTACAAAAAAGAATAGTAGTGGATTTTAACATACCAGCAGAAGTAACAACTTTCCACTCCCTAGGCCTAATGTACATAAGAGAAATATTTAAACCCCATAAATGCTACGTAGTAGATAAAAACATTCGCAACAGCATTTTTCTAGAATATTTCAAAGAAAACATCTTTCCCTATAAAAACAAAGTAAAAGAACTACTAGAATTATTCACTACCAGTACCGTTAAAAAAATATGGTTATTCGGAGATTATTTTCAAAGAAACTATCAAAAATACAACACTTTCCAAGAATATTTTCAAAACTATAAAATAGATAGATTAAAAGAAATACCTGACTTAGACAAATGGCTAGAAGATAGAATAAATAAAGACATAAACGATTCCGAAGTAATATATACCATTCGTGGAGAAATGGTCAAATCTAAAGGTGAAGCCATAATAGCCAATTTTCTATACATAAATAGCATTGACTATGAATATGAAAAAGTATATGAAAAATTAATGCCTGATAACAAAACATATAAACCCGACTTCACTTTAAATTTAGGAGGAGAAGAGGTATATGTTGAATACTTTGGATTATCGAATTATAAAGATGATGAATTAAATAGATACAATAAAATAAGAAAAATAAAAGAAGATTACCATGCTAGGCACCATACCAAGTTCATAAAGATAGATTATCAAAGAGGAGAAAATTTAGAAAACACCCTAAGAGAAGAACTAACAAAGATGGGCTTTATATTAAAGAAAAAAACAAATATCGAAATATATAATAGAATTCTAGATAATAACGAAGTATCACAATTATTCCCCTTTAGAGATTTTCTTTACTCAGTAATAGATGGGATAAAGTCATCAAAAAATAGAAAAGACTATTCAAAGTTGGCAGTAAAATATATAAACACCTTAACTTCACTAGAAGAAACCGAAATGTGTCAAAAACAATATACCTATATAAACGATTTCTATCTATATTATCAGAAGAAATTATATGGCAGTGAAAACTATGGTTTTGACTTCAGTGACATGATATATTACTCCAATCTATACATAAATCATATTGGTACAAACACTAACTTAAAATTCCAGTACATAATAATAGATGAATATCAAGATATATCCGAAGATCGCTATATCCTCGCCAAAAATGTATCTACAGTAAATACTGCTAAAGTAGTAGCAGTAGGCGATGATTGGCAATCAATATTTTCATTTGCAGGTTCCAAAATAGAATATACATATAATTTTTTATCATATTTCCCAACAGCCAAAATATTAAAAATATCAAAAGCTTATCGTAACAGTAGGCAACTAATAAAGTATTCTAGTGATTTTATAATGAAAAATACTGATCAAATATCTAAACAACTATTGTCAACTAAAGAAAATCCAAGTCCTATAAAATTTGTTTTTTTTGAAGAAGGAAAAGAATACCAAAAGTTAAAAGAATTAATTCTTGCTATTCATAAAAACAACAAAAATAGTCATATATTAATACTAGGAAGAACAAACAAAATAATAGATACTATGTATGAAGAACCAGAGTTAATAGATGATATGGAAACAAAAGTAAAGTATCAAGGATATGATGATATAGATATTGATGGAATGACAATTCATAAATCTAAAGGACTAACTAGTGATGAAGTAATAATAATAGGCTTAGATAGTAGGTTTCCTAAACCATATTATGGTGATTTTTGGCTTAAAGAAATATATAAAAATAATTGGTATGAAGAAAAAATACCATTTGCAGAAGAACGAAGATTATTTTATGTAGCCTTAACGAGAACCAAGAATAATGTATATCTATTAGTAAATAAAGATGCTGATAACCGTAGTCCCTTTATAAATGAGATATATAATATAATGATTAATAATAAGGAAAGTATATAACCATATATTTTCTTTTTTTGTCCACTTTAACCATAAACAAGTTTATGTTTTCCGTGGTATGATAGAGCCAAATAATTTTGTCTCTATCATAAAATGAGTAAGCCTAATATTAGTCTTCTTCATAAAAGTATTATTAAAGTTTACACCATTTTACATATTAAAAGCCTTATAAAATATAGAATTATCCATACTGCCTGTGGACTGATTAAATAAATTTGACAAAAATTGACAAAATTAACAAAAACCTGTTGACAAGTACTAATCCATATAGTATACTTATTGCGATATTAAGGCCTACCAAATTAATGAATTTTTTGAAGACTTTTTCAAAGAAATTCATTAATAATATTTGAGTAAAAGTACAAATCTAAGAATGGGCGAAATCTGAAAATAAGGAGGTTATTGCTAGAGTAACAACACATAACGCTCTAGTTTGAAAAATAAAAAACACCTAATGTGTTATTAAAGGTAATTCCTATAAAAATGTATAAAAATTATTTTATTGTTGATTAATATATCAACTAATCCCTTTTTTATGTTAGATATTAAATAAAATTCACAAAAATCTGTTAAACCTATATTAAATTAAAAAGTACAAAACTTCAAAACCCTATTGTAGAAAAAATTAAAAGTAGGAATTACCGCTCATTTATTAAATAGTTCGTTTGTTATAATAATTTGTTTTTGATTTATGTTTTTGTTTTTAAAATATAAAAATATATTTACTCCAATTAGTAAATAAAAAAATAACTATTATCCATTCCCAGGGTAATAGTTATTTTAATTATATAATTATTTATTTTTATTAGGAATTTCTTTCTTATTAATAACTTTCTTAGACTGAACATCTTTTTTACTATTGTTATCATCTTCTTTAGTATGCGTTTTAATGCCCATAACAATAGGTAAGATAATAGGAACTCTACCAGTCTTATCCGAAAGAATTGGCATAAGACCATTAATAATTTCTGACTTCATATCATTAAAGTTAAAGAATTTCTTTTTTAGTTCCTTATTAATAATAATTTCTGCATTATGTTGAATTTCCTTAATTAAATCAGTATTTTCATTAACCAGTATATAACCTCTAGTAGTAATCGCAGGACTACCTAAAAGAATCTTATGCTCAATATCGATATTAGCAATAATAACTAGAATACCATTAGTACTCATAAGAATTCTATCCTTTATAACCGCAGAACCAACATCACCAATTCTTGAGCCATCGACATAAACTTCACCAGCTTGTACTTTACCATCTTTATATAACTGTCCTTTATCAAGAGCAAGAACATCACCATTTTCTAAGACAAAAGTATTTCTTCTTGGAATGCCACACATAACACCTAAATCTGTATGCTTTTTAAGCATTCTAAATTCACCATGGTAAGGAACAAAGTATTTAGGCTTAAATAATCTAATCATAAGTTTAAGTTCTTCTTGATTAGCATGCCCTGAAGAGTGAATTTCACTCATTGTATTAGTAAATACCTTAACACCTTTTTTATAAAGCTTATTAATAGTTCTTGATACAGAAGCTGTATTACCTGGAATAGGGGAACTAGAAAATACTACTATATCATTAGGCATCAAACTAATTTGTCTATGTGTACCAGCAGCAATTCTAGATAGAGCTGCTAGTGGTTCACCTTGGCTACCAGTACAAAGTAAACATACTTCACCAGGTTTTAAATGATTAGCCTCTTCCGCAGTAATAATAATACTCTTATCCTCAAAGTAACCACACTTAAGAGCAATATCAACCATGTTTTCCATACTTCTACCAAATAAAGCAATTTTTCTATTATTCTTTTTACAAGTTTCAATAATATGTTTAATTCTATAAACATTTGAAGCAAAAGTGGCTAGAATAATTCTATTACTAGTATAAGTAGAGAAAATTTCTTTTAAGTTTTCATCAACAACACTCTCACTAAGAGAAGTGCCAGGACTCATTGCATTAGTAGAGTCACTCATAAGTACACTAACACCTTTTTCACCAATTCTTGCCATCTTATGCAAGTTAGCCATTGGTCCAATAGGAGTCATATCAAACTTAAAGTCACCAGTCATAACAATAGTACCATCAGGAGTCTCTATTGCAAGACCATGAGAATCAGGTATCGAGTGGGTTGTTCTAAAAAATTCAATATTAAAATATTTAGTTTTAATTACAGTGCCTTCATCATAAACAACCATGTCTTTATAGACAATATTTCTTTCATCTAATTTTTTATCAATAAGTTCTTTAGCATTAGCGGGAGCATAAATCTTTGGAATAGTAATCGATTGCAAAAGAAAAGGAATACTACCAATATGATCTTCATGTCCGTGCGTAATAATTAAAGCCTTAATTTTACTTTCGTTTTCTTTTAAAAATGTATAGTCTGGTATAACATAATCAATACCAAGTAAGTCATCATCCGGAAACATAACACCAGAATCGACAATAATAATTTCATCACCATGCATAACAGTATACATGTTTTTTCCAACTTCCCCAAGTCCTCCTAGGGGAATAATTTTTGTATTCATTTAATTTCTCCTTTCAAAATATTTTTTCTCGTTAAAAAATAAAAATTTAATATATTGAATTTTAAAAGAATAACCACTGCCTAATAATTATACAATAATTTTGTTAAAAAAGCAAATGGTAAATTTTATCTTTACATATAGAGTGTGAACCTAGGGTTTCCCACTCATCTTTGAAGCCTAAGTGTCTTCAAAGAGAAATATGGAGCCAAGTGTGTCTCCATATTTAAGAATCAGTCATTAAAAAACAAAAAAATACCTTGTATTTACTATAAACATGTGCTATAATATAACTGTCTTGAAGAAAGAGTGGCATAAAAATCCACTCTTTTATATATATTAATTAGGAGGAAATATGACAGTAGAAGAAAAAATAAGAGAAATGCTTGAAGGACCAGTCAGAGAAGTAGGAGTAAGAATAGACTCTATAAATCTAGAAAAGGAAGATAATAATTTATATCTAAGAATCGTAATAGATCGTGATGAAATAATTGATATAGATAAATGTGTTGAAGTAACAAATATTATCAATCCAATACTAGATAGAGAAGATCCTATAAAAGAATCATACACTTTAGATGTATCGACAAAGGAGAAGGGAAGATAAAAATGAATCAAAAACAAATGAAAGAATTTATGAAGGCATTAAATGCTATCGCTGAAGAAAAGAAAATAGATAAGAGTATAGTTGTTGAAGCTATGGAACAAGCTATGGCTGCAGCTTACAAGAAAAATGAAGGATTAACTAATGTTATGGCTAAAGTTGATGATGTAACAGGAGATATTAGAATCTATTCATATAAGACAGTAGTAGAAACAGTAGAAAATCCTGACTTAGAAATATCATTAGAGGATGCTTCTAAAGAAGTAGAAGGAATTGAACTTGGTGATACTATTAAAGATAAAGAATTACCACTTAAAGATTTTGGTAGAGTAGCAGCTCAAACTGCTAAGCAAATTGTTGTTCAAAGAGTAAAAGAAGCAGAAAAACAAAGCATATCAGGAGAATTCCAAGATAAAGATGGTGAATTAATGGTTGGAACATTATCAAGAGAAGACCAAAAGAATTACTTTGTTGACCTAGGAAGAGCAAGTGGTATTTTACCAAAAGATCAAATAATACCAGGTGAAAAACTAGTTATGGGTTCATCAGTAAAAGTATATGTATCAAAACTAGAACTTGGACCAAAAGGACCATTTATTATGCTTTCTAGAAGTCATTATGGCTTTGTAAAAAGATTATTAGAAATAGAAGTACCAGAATTAAATGATGGCACAGTAATGTTATATTCAGTAGCTAGAGATGCCGGAAGTAGAACTAAAATAGCTGTTTATACTGAATATAATAATGTAGATCCAATTGGTGCTGTAATAGGTGAAAAAGGAAGAAGAATAGCAGCCGTTTTAAAAGAATTAAATGGTGAAAAAATAGATGTAATATTATATGATAAAGATCCAGTTAAATTTATTACTAATGCTTTAAGTCCCGCTAAAGATATTAAAGTAACAATTAAAGATGAAAACAAGAAAGAAGCATTAGCGGTAGTTGGTGACAACAATTTATCTCTAGCAATAGGTAAGAGAGGACAAAATGTAAAATTAGCTTCTCGTCTTACACATTACAAAATCGAAGTAAAAAGTCAGTCAGCTGTTAATGAAGAAAACGCTGAAGAAGTGGAAGCATCTGAGAAATAAAATGAAAAAAGTTCCATTACGTAGATGTGTTGTAACTAAAGAACAACTACCTAAAAGTGAATTACTTCGTATAGTAAGAGATAAAGAAGGACATATTTTTCCTGATTTAACTGGTAAAGCAAATGGCCGTGGTGCTTATATTAAGAAAGATATAAACGCCTTAAACTTAGCTAAAGATAAAAAAATATTAGAACGTGCATTAGAAGTAAAGATAGATGATACTGTTTATGAAGAGATAGAAAAAATAATAAAATAGGAGGTGATACATATGATGAATGTATCCGAATATGCAAACGATGTTGGAAAGAAAGTATCGGAAATATTAAAATTATGTCAAACTCTAGATATCAAAGTATCTAATGAAGAAGATATGTTATCTGATGATGATATAATTATGCTAGATAATGAAATAGCAAATATGGATGAAGAAGAGGAAGTTGAAGAACTAGAAGAAGAAATTGAAGACTTTGCTGATTCTTATGAAGAAGAACTAGAAGAGATAACATCAAATGATAAGGAAGAAGTACACAAGAAAAAGAATTCTATCAAAAAAGATATCAAAAAGAATGATTTTAGGGCTAAAAGAAAAGAAATGTACAAACATAAAGAAAAACTACAATCAAATACTAATACTAATAGTGATGATGTAGTAGCCTACAAAGAAAATATGACTGTAGCAGAATTAGCAGGAACCTTAAATGTACCAGCAGCAACATTAATAAAAAAATTGATGGCTTTAGGTATGCTAGTAAATATTAATGCTTCTCTAGATTTTGATACTGCTGAAATCTTAGTAGCAGACTTCAATAAAACATTAAAAAAAGAAAGTACTATGGATGAGACTAATTTTGAAGAATTAGAAATAGTAGATAGGGAAGAAGACTTAATAGAAAGACCACCAGTAGTAACAATAATGGGACATGTAGACCATGGCAAAACAACCCTTTTAGATACTATTAGAAAAACAAATGTAGCAAGTGGTGAAGCTGGAGGAATAACTCAGGCCATTGGTGCTTATCAAATAGATTATAATGGCAAAAAGATAACTTTTATTGATACTCCAGGACATGCAGCTTTTACTGAGATGCGTGCTAGAGGTGCATCAATAACTGATATCGTAATTATTATTGTAGCAGCAGACGATGGTGTTATGCCACAAACTAAGGAAGCAATTGATCATGCTAAAGCAGCTGGTGTACCAATCATAGTAGCAGTAAATAAAATAGATAAACCTACTGCTAATGTTGAAAGAGTATTAACAGAAATGTCTGCTAATGGCTTACAACCAGAGGCTTGGGGTGGAGATACCATGTTTGTTAATATCTCAGCAGTAACTGGTGAAGGAATAGAAGATCTTCTAGAAAGAATTTTATTACTAAGTGAAATGGGAGAATTAAAAGCTAATCCAAATCGTTATGCTATTGGAACTGTTATAGAATCTAAATTAGATAAGGCAAGTGGTGTAGTAACTAACTTACTTATTCAAAATGGTACCTTAAGATTAGGAGATCCAATTGTCGTAGGTACAATATCAGGACGTGTCAGAACTCTTAAAAATGATAAAGGTGAAAACTTAGTTGAAGCTCTTCCATCAATGCCAGTATCTATAACAGGATTACCAGAAAGCCCATCAGCAGGAGATAAGTTTATGGCTTTTGAAAGTGAAAAGAAAGCTAAAAAGGTAGCAGAGCAAAGACAAGAAATAGAAAAAGAAAAGAAAAATAAACCAAAAACACAGGCTTCATTAGCAGATCTATTTAATAGAAAAGAAGCTGGTGAAAAAGAAATAAATATTATATTAAAAGCTGATGTTAAAGGTAGTGAAGAAGCAGTAAAAAATTCATTACTAAAACTAGACATTGAAGGCATGAAAATAAATGTTATCAGAAGTGGTATTGGTGCCATTTCTGAAAGTGATGTTGTATTAGCGGAAGCATCAAATGCTATTATCATCGGTTTCAATATTAGACCAGATCATAAAATATCTGAAACTGCTAAAGATAAAGGTGTAGATATAAGATTATATGATATTATTTACAAAGTAGTAGAAGAAATGGAAGCTGCTTTAAAAGGAAAATTAGAACCAGAATATGAAGAAGTTGTATTAGGAGAAGCTGAAGTAAGAAAATTATTTAAGTTCTCTAAAGTCGGTACCATAGCGGGTTCTTATGTAACATCAGGAGTAATAAAAAGAGGGGCAAAAGCTAGAGTAATAAGAGATGGTGTAGTAGTAAATGATAGCATAATTGCTACTCTAGCTCGTGAAAAAGATCAAGCCAAAGAAGTAAAACAAGGTTTAGAATGTGGAATAACTATCGAAAACTTTAATGATATTAAAGAAAAAGATATAATTGAAGCATATGAACTAAAAGAAGTGAGGAAGTAGAGTAATATGAGAAATGAATTTAGTTCTGAAAAACTAGGAAGTCGTGTACCAAATTGTACAAGAAAAGAGTATAGCGAAATATTAGCAGTTCATTTTATTACAGAAGATAGAAATAAAGCTAAAGCACAAAAAGAATATCAAACGAGAGGAACTAAAAAGTATACTAAAGAAGGGATTATAGATAGATTATCTGCTAAACCATATAATTTTAGTTTAATAGCTCCTAGAAAAAGTAGTAGAGATGGTGTAAATTTAACTGGTGATGAACGTTCATACTATTATGGATATTATACTTTAGGAACTGAAAAAATTGCTATTCAACTAAAATATCCAGATGTCAAGAGAATGGCAACTATTGAAGAAATAGGATATAATGATGCCAAAAGTGGTATATCATTAGCGGATCTACCTATAGAAATAAAAGAAAATAGAGAGTATTTACTAGGATATAAAAAAGCATTAGAAGAATTATTAAATAATAATAAAAATTTAAGAAAGTAGGAATAATATGAGAGAAACAGAAATTAGCATAAATCGTAGGAAAAGTGATTATGTAAAGATAAGTGCAGCATCTATGTCACAATATCAAACAGATAAAGATTTTAGAGAAAAAAGAGATAAAGAAAAAGCTATGAATAAATTAAATACTAGTGGAAATAATCCTATACTAATTGAAAAAGGAAAACAGGATAGATTAGCGGGGTTATCCATTGAAGGAAATTTTTATAATATAGAAGGAATTACTGGAAAGTATAATTTAGTATCATACCACTATGGATATACAGCCTTAGCAAGTAGAACACTAGCAGTATCAATTCCAGAAAAAAAGTATACCGATGATTCGCTAAGGATGATTGGCTATAATGATGCTCAAGATGAAAACATTGTTTTTGAAGAATTACCTGAAGCGGTTAGAGAATGTGCAGCCTATCTAGAAGGATATAAATTAGGTTTAGAAAAAAGTAAAACTAAAAAAGCAAAATAAAAGGAGATAATTATGAGTGTAAAATTAGATAGATTAGGACACATCTTTACTGAAGCAATATCGAAAATAATAAATGAAGAAGTAAAAGATGATGATATCAAATTTGTAACCATAACAGCAGTTGATATAACAAATGACTTATCTTATGCTAAAGTATATTTTACTAATCTAATAGACACTGATAGAGAAAAAGTAACTAAAGCATTAAATAGAGCAAGTTCCTTTATTCGTGGTAAACTATTTGATGAAGTAGAAATAAGAAAAATGCCTGAGTTAACATTTGTTTATGACGAATCAATTGAATATGGTAACAAGATAGAAAAGATAATTGATGAAATAAATAAGGAGGAGTAAGTATGAACAATATTATTGACAAAGTATTAACAAGCAATAATATTGTTTTACTTTGTCATAATAATCCTGATGGTGATGCTATCGGTAGTACATTAGCTATGTATCATACCTTAAAGAAATTAGATAAAGAAGTGGATATAGTAATTAAAGAGCCACCCAAAAGATTTAACTTTCTAGAAGGTTTTCAAGATATTAAAGAAGAAAGTAATAAAGACTATGATACCGCTATTATATTAGATACTGCTAACATAGATAGAGTAAATGATCCAAGTGATATCTTAAATAGAGTAAAGAAAAAATATGTAATTGACCATCATATCAGTAATACTAAATATGGAGATGAAAATCTAGTTAAAGAGCGACCAGCCTGCTGTCAGATAGTATATGAAATAATAAAAGAATTAAATATCGAGATAACCAAAGAACTAGGAGAATCCCTAATGACTGGCTTACTTACTGATACAGGTGGTTTCTCTCATCAAGATGTTTTACCAAGTACTTTTGCCATGGCTGAAGACTTAAGTAAAATAGTAAATATATCTCTTCTTTATGATAAAGCCTTAAGAACAATAACTATAAATCAGTTTAATATTAAAAAGATAGCTCTAGATAATTTAGAGTTCTATTATAACGGAAAAGTAGCTATATCATATATAACAGAAGAAGATATGATAAGTACTGGAGTAGACCAAAATGACTGCGGTATTCTAGTAAATATCCCTCTAGAGATAGAAGGAATAGAAGTATCAATATTCTTAAGAAAGTATAAAGAAGAAATAAGAGTATCACTTCGTAGTAAACATATTAATGTAAATGAAATAGTAAAAGTATTTGGTGGCGGAGGCCATATTAATGCTGCTGGTGTAACAGTAAAGATGCCTTATGAAGAATTAAAAAAACAAGTACTAGAGGAAGTAGGTAAGAGAATCGATGAATGGAGTATTAGTAGTAAATAAACCAAAAGATTATACAAGTAGAGATATCGTAAATATCATATCTAAAAAGTTTAATACCAAAAAAGTAGGTCATACTGGAACATTAGACCCATTAGCAGAAGGCGTTCTAATAGTACCGATAGGCAAAGCCTTAAAAGTAGCAGAACTACTAACATCAGAAACCAAAGAATATATAGCAGAAGTCATACTAGGCTATGAAACGGATATGTTAGATATAACAGGAACAGAAATAAAAAGAAATATTCCCAAAGTAACTAAAGAAGATATCGAGAAAACACTAAAAAAATATACTACCAAATATCTTCAAGAAGTACCCATGTATTCAGCAGTCAAAGTAGGAGGAAAAAAACTCTATGAATATGCAAGAAGCAATATACAAGTAACACCACCTAGTAAAGAAGTAGAAATATACTCCTTAGATTTACTAGAAGACCCCAAGTATCTAACTAATACCATTGAGTTCAAAATAAAATGTAAAGTGAGCAAAGGAACATATATAAGAAGTCTAATTAGAGATATAGCTTATGACTTAAATACCTATGGAACAATGAAAAACCTAGTACGAACAAAGCAAGGAATTTTTTCACTAGAAGACTCCTATACACTAGAAGATATTCAAAATGATAACTATAAATTACTTACCATAAGAGAAGTACTATCAAATATTCCCGTAACAATAATAGAGGGAGATACCCTAAAGAAAGTACAAAATGGTATGTCTCTTCCCATCTTTTTCAATTCAGAATTATCATTACTAATAGACCATAAAGGAAGAGAAATAGCTATCTATAAAAAAGAAGGAAATATGGATAAACCATATAAAATGATTGAGGTAAACAATGAATAAAATAAGAGTAATGAATGAACTACTATCAAATAAAATAGCAGCAGGAGAAGTAGTAGAAAAAGTCGTATCAATAGTAAAAGAATTAGTAGAAAACTCCGTTGATGCCAAAGCAACAAATATTAAAATAGACTTAAAAGAAGCTGGGATCCGTGAGATTATCGTAACAGATAATGGTATCGGTATGAATAGAGAAGATGCCCCATTAGCTTTTCAAAGACATGCAACTAGTAAATTATATACCGATGATGACTTATGGAATATATCTTCCCTAGGTTTTAGAGGAGAGGCTCTTCCCTCAATTGCTGCAGTATCCGATGTCATATTAAAAACATGTGATGGAGAAGTAGGAACAATGGTTCACATCAAAGGAGGTAAAATAGAGAAAGTAACAAATTCTGAAGCAAGAATAGGTACTCAAATAACCGTAACTAGTATGTTCTATAATACCCCTGCCAGACTAAAGCACTTAAGAAGTCCTTATGCCGAACTAGCAAATGTTGTCGAATATGTCAATAAAATGGCCTTATCATATCCAAGTATCAAGTTTAGACTAACTAATGACGATAAAGAAATCCTAAATACCGATGGTAGCGGTAATCAATTAAAAGTAATAAAATCAATCTATGGCTTGGATGTTGCTAAAAGAATGTTAGAGATAAAAAATGCCAATGATGACTATGAACTAGCAGGTTATATATCCCTACCCGAAGTAACAAGAGCAAATAGAAATCACATGACTATTCTTGTTAATAATAGAGTAATCAAAAATCAATATCTAAATAAAATAATTAATGATGCCTATTCTTCATTCAAAGAAGACACTCGTTATCCAATTGTTGTTATAAATATAAATGCCGATCCATCCCTAATCGATGTCAATATTCATCCATCCAAACAAGATATCAAGTTTAGTAATTTTGAAGATTTAAAAGTCCTAATCGAAGATACCATAACAAGTACTATCAAGAAGAAAATACTAATACCAAAGATAGAGACCAAAGAAGAAGGACCTGAAATAACATATAAAAATTTAACCTTGAATCTAGATAGAAATAACATAGCACCAAAAGAAGAAGAAAAAATATATCCAGATGAAAGTAAAGAAAGATTAAATAATCTAGTTAACTTTATTGAAGAACCAAATAATGAGTATGATACCGAAGAAGAAAAAGAAGACTATGCCGAAGAAATAGTTCATGACAAATTACCAGAGTTATATCCAATAGGACTAGCCTTAGGAACCTATATCGTTTGTGAAAATGAAAAAGGAATCTATCTAATTGACCAACATGCTGCAGAAGAAAGAGTAAACTATGAACGAAATTATTACTTATTATCACATCCTAATAACGATACCATCTCTCCGTTAGTACCAATAGTAATAACATTACCCAATAATGAATATATCAAAATAAAAGAAAATCTAAATATAATGGAAGAATTAAACTTTGAAATAGAAGAGTTTGGTATTAATTCCTTTAGAGTAATATCTCATCCAACATGGGTACCAAAAGGAAGAGAAGAAGAGATAGTAAGAAGAATATTTGAAGAAATACTATCTAAAGGTAAAGACTTTACACTAGGAAAGTTTAGAGATAATCTAGCCAAGTTAGTAAGTTGTAAAATGAGTGTCAAGGCCAATACTAGAATAACTAAAGAGGCCCAAGAAGAAATTATAAACAAACTAAGAAAGTGTAATAATCCCTATAATTGTCCTCATGGCAGACCAACGATAATTCATTTTACCATATATGAAATAGAAAAAATGTTTAAAAGAAGCGTTTAAAGTACTTCAGAGCCTAAGGTCTCTTTCGTGTTATAGAAAGCCTAAGGTCTTTCTATAATAATTTAGAGCCTTAATAATAAGTCTCTAAATTAAAAATATGTTTGACATACACCATAGATTATGCTATTATAAGTGGCAAGTGGGGTGATATTATGTCATATGAAACAGATGTAATGAGAAGTTTAACATTAGCTTTAAGAGATAACAACAAAAATATCGAAGTATTAAAATATTTATCATTAGAATTAAGAAGAGCTAATGAATTAAAAGAAATAGAACTAGGTTTAAGAAAAGTAGAAGATTATTCATTTAATCAAAATAACCAAAAGAAGAAGATAAAATAAACATCTTCTTTTCTTTAAAAAGGAGGACAATATGCATAAAATAATTGTCATAACAGGACCAACAGCAGTAGGAAAAACAAAGTTAAGTATTGAACTAGCCAAAAAATATGATGGTGAAATAATAAATGCCGATGCCGTTCAAGTATATAAAGGATTAGATATAGGTAGTGCTAAAGTAACAGAAGAAGAAAAAGAAGGTATTCCTCATCACTTATTAGATTTTAAAGAAGTAACCGAAGAATATACCATCTATCACTATCAAAAAGATTGTCGTGAAAAAATAAAAGACATTCAAAGCAGAAATAAAACACCCATTCTAGTAGGAGGAACAGGCCTTTATATAAAGGCAGCCCTATATGATTACAAATTATCTGAAGAAAAAAGTACTAATACTTATGACAACTTAACTAATGAGGAACTATATGAAGAATTAAAAAAGTTAGATAAAGATATCATAATAGATAAAGACAATCGTCGTAGATTAATAAGAGCAATCAATTATTATAAAGAAAATAACGAATCAATAAATAAAAATAAAACCAATAAATTACTATATAATGTAATCTTTATTGGACTTACTACAGATAGACAAGTATTATATGATAAAATAAATAAAAGAGTAGATGAAATGATAAGTCAAGGCTTACTCGAAGAAGTAAAATCCTTCTACGACAAAGGTATAAAATCCAAGCCATTACTAAATGCTATTGGCTATCGTGAACTATATAATTATTTAGATGGAAATTATACAAAAGAAGAAGCAATTGAAAAAATAAAACAAAACTCTAGACATTATGCTAAAAGACAGTATACCTTCTTTAATCATCAATTACCAGTAGTATGGTTTGAAACAGATTATAATAATTTTAATAATACCATAGAAAAAGTAGCTAGTTACATAGATAGTAACTAACTACTTTTATTCTTTTTCAATTAAAAATTTTTTAAGTTCACTAGGCTCTTTATCATTAATAATAATATCATAAATAAGATCAATAATAGGCATCTTAATCTTTTTATTTCTTAATAATTTCTTAATAGATTTAAGAGTATATAATCCCTCAATAGTAGTGCTTTCAATATATTTATTAATTTCTTCCTTACTTTTACCTTCACCAATAATTTTTCCTAAAGTATAATTTCTACTTTTAACAGAAGTACAAGTAAGTAAAAGATCTCCAAAACCTGCGAAAGAAAGAATAGTTTTTTTATTTCCACCAAGAGCCTTAATAAGTGCCTTAATATCATGTAGTGATTCAGTAATAAACATACTACTAGTAGATATAGGATATCCCATACCATCTAACATCCCTGAAGCAATAGCAATAACATTCTTAATAGCTCCGCAAATCTCTGCACCAACAATATCTTTAGTATGTCTTAACTTAACATAATCATTTTGCATATATTTTAATAAAATATCTCTCGCAGTATTACTTCTAGTAGCAAGAGTAAGACCAATAGGAACTTTATATACAATATCAACTGCAAAAGTACCACCAGAAATAATAGCAATATTATTAGTATTAATATTCTCTCTAACTACATCATATAAAAATCTACAAGTATTTTGTTCAATCCCCTTAGAGGCAATACAAATAACCTGTTTACTATTATAATAATTTTTTAATTCTTTACTAGTTGTATCTAAAAATTTAGCCGGAATAGCAATTATAATAAGTTCAGCACTATCTACAACATCTTTCATATCAGTACTAATAACAATATCCTTAGGAATCACAAAATCAACTTTATCACTTTTACCATTTTTGAGTAACATATTTTTTTCTTCTTCACTATTAGTCCACATCTTAACATTACATTTATTATTATAAAAAACACTAGCAAGAGCCATACCATAAGCACCAGTACCAATTATAGCAACATTCATTTAATCATCATCCTTTCACTAATTTTAATATCAAAATATCCACTAGGAGTTTCAAATACTTTTCTAACTCTTTTTTTAGGAAGTATAATTTTATTTTTAGGTAAATCTTTATAAACAAATAAAACCTTATTATCATTATCACACATAATAACATCAATATTCTCTTTCATAAAAAAAGTATGGATACTATTACATCTATCAAATAAAAGTGCTTTATCAATATTTTTAGTAAACATAAATCCTTTTAATCTAGAAAAAAAACTTTTACATTCATATAAATCAATATCTTTATTATTATATAACAGCTTCATTCTACCACCTATAATAATTATATATATAAATAATTAAAATATCAAGTCAATTTTATTCACTTCCTTGATAAAAATAGTCATTTATGATAATATATATGTGGAGGAAATAATATGAATAGAAAAGGGTTCACTCTAATAGAGTTATTAGCAGTAATAGTAATATTAGGAATAATATTGACATTTGCAGTGCCAAGTATAACAAATATATATAAAGAAAGTAAATTAAAAACAGAGGGAATGTTTTTAAATGAGTTATCCAAAAGCATAGACAGTTATGTAACATTAAATAGTGATAAGATAGCATTTAACGAAAAAAAGACCGCTACTAAAACAGAAAATAATCAAAGTTTATCTGTAACAGTATACGAAGGTAAAATATCCATAAAAGATTTAATAGATGACCAAATAATAGAAGAAAAAGATTATATAAATCCAGGTAATAAAGATGCTACATGTGATAAGGATAACAAAATAGTCGAAGTATATCGTGACTCTGATTATGTCTATTGTTATAAAGTAAATAAAAATAAATTAAATTGTTTAACTGATGAATACAAAAACTCATTAGATAGTGATTATGCTATTGATACATGCATATGGAAATAGGAGAATAAAATGACATTAATAATAATACTATCAATAATATTTCTAGTAATTGATCAAATATCTAAAATATTAATAATTAAATTACTAGAACCTAATGAAGTAATAACTATTATAAAGAACTTTTTCTATATAATATATACTAACAATACCGGAGCAGCATTCAGTATTTTACTTGGTAAAAGAATTTTCTTAATAGTAGTAGCTATTCTTATAATAGGAATATTATTATATTATATTAAGAAAAATAAAGTAGATGGAAAATTAAATATCATAGCTTTATCATTAATAATAGGAGGTTCACTTGGTAATTTAATTGATCGTATAGTAAGAGGCTATGTTGTAGATTTCATATCTATAAAATTAGGAAGTTATAATTTTCCAATCTTTAATATAGCAGATACTCTAATTGTAGTAGGAGTATTTCTCTTACTAATAGGAAATACAGGAGGTAACAAAAATGATAATAGATGAAAACAATGTAGGTATTAGAATAGATAAATATTTAACAGATAATACAGAATACACTAGAAGTAAAATACAAAAAATGATTGATAATGGAAATATATTAGTAAATGGAAAAGAAGTAAAATCAAGTTATATATTAAAAGAAAATGATAAGATTGATATAGAAGAATATAATGAAGAAGTAGATATAGTACCAGAAAATATTCCTCTAGATATTTATTATGAAGATGATGATTTAATCGTCGTAAATAAACCAAGTGGTATGGTAGTTCATCCCGCTCCTGGTAATTATACAGGAACATTAGTAAATGCTCTAATGTATCATACTAATAATTTAAGTACTGTAAATACAAGTATTAGACCAGGAATAGTTCATAGAATAGATGCTGATACATCAGGATTATTATTAGTAGCTAAAAATGATAAAGCTCACAATATTTTAGCGGACGCCATTGCTAAAAAAGAAGTAGTAAGAGAATACATAGCCTTAGTAGAAGGCGTAATTCTTGAAGATACCGCTACTATTGATGCTCCGATCGGTCGCGATAAAAATAATCGAAAGAAAATGGCTGTAACCAGTGAAAATTCTAAAGATGCAGTAACTCATATCAGAGTATTAGAAAGATATAATACTGCCACTTTAATAAGATGTAAACTAGAAACAGGAAGAACTCATCAAATAAGAGTACATTTAAATTATATAGGCCATCCAGTCGTAAATGATCCCGTCTATGGTTATAAAAAATTAATAGATAAAGATTTTGGACAAATGTTACATGCTGAAAAATTAGGCTTTGTTCATCCAACAACAAAAGAGTATATGGAATTTACTGCTCCAGTACCAGAAAGATTTAAAGAAATATTAGAAATATATAAAAATAAATAAAATGAATAAAATTCTTCTTAAGTATTCATAATGAATATGAAAGGAGAATTTTTAATATGTCACGCCATAAAGTAGAAATAACTGGTGTGAATACTGCGAATATAAAAGTATTAACAAATGAAGAAATGTTAGAACTATTTAAAAAAATGAATGAAGGAGATCCCTTTGCTAGAGAAGACTTAATAAATGGTAATTTAAAATTAGTTTTAAGTATTTTAAGAAAATTTACTGGTAAAGTAGATAATCTTGATGACTTATTTCAAGTAGGATGTTTAGGTTTAGTAAAAGCAATTGACAACTTCAATACATCTTATGATGTAAAATTATCAACATATGCTTGCCCAATGATTGAAGGAGAAATAAAAAGATACTTAAGAGATAATAATACTCTTAGAATATCTCGAAGTATAAAAGACTTAGCCTATAAAACATTAAAACTAAAAGAAGAATTATCAGTTGGTGGAAAAGAACCTACTAATAAAGAAATAGCAGAAAAATTAAAAGTAACAGAATATGAAATATCTGTTGCTCTAGATTCCTTAAAAGAACCAGTAAGTATGTATGAACCAATATATAATGATGGAGGAGATACCATATATCTTTATGATCAAATAGCAGTAAAAGAAGATGAATATGGTTTAGATAATAGATTAGCACTAGATAGAGCAATGAAAAATTTAAAAAAAAGAGAACTAAATATCCTAAAAGACCGCTTTATAGTAGGTAAAACCCAAATGGAAATAGCGGAAGAATTAGGAATATCACAAGCACAAATATCTCGTATTGAAAAAAATGCCATTAATACTATCAAGAAGAATATTAAATAAGCATATACTTAACTAGGTGATATAAATTGAGATTATCTGATTTACAAACAAAAGAAATAATAAATATGACAACAGGTAAAAGATTAGGTTTAATTATAGATGTTATCATAAATGCCGAAGGAAATATAAAGTCTCTTATTTTAGAGGAAAAAAAGATGAAAAGATTATCAAGTCGTGAAGAATATGAATTAGATTGGAAACAAATAGCCAAAATAGGAGATGACATAATACTAGTAAAAGATAAATATGCTGAATAAAGCCTTGTTAAAAAATAATATTTATATTATAATTAACTTAAGGTGATATAAGTATGAATAGAAAAGGATTTACCCTAATAGAACTATTAGCAGTAATAATATTAATTGCTTTAATAGCAGTTCTCATAGTACCAAATATAATAGATACAATGACCAAAAGTAAAGAAGCATCATATCAACTACTAGTAAAAAATATTGTAACATCTGCTAAAACATATTATGAAGAGTGTGAATATGGTGATTTATCAAATAGAACTAAATATGGAAGTTATGCTTGTCAAATAAATAATAATACCATAACAACAACTTTAGGAACACTTGCTAATACTGGTATGCTTACCGTATCAGACGTTGATCCTAACAATAAAGATAAAAAAGTAGTATTAGATCCTAGAGATACAACAAAAGATATGAGTGCTTGTCAAATAACAATAACTAAAGTAAAATCAAATATAAAAGATGATAATGGAATTACTTCTAGTAAGGTAACATACAAAGTAGAAGCATCTTCTGGTAATAATTGTCCAACAACAAAAGAATATGGAAGTGAGTAGTAATGAATTTAATAGGAAATAAATGGGATGAAATATTAGATGAAGAATATCATAAAGATTATTTTAAGAAAATAGTATTATATATAAATAAAGCATATAAAGAAAGACCAATCTATCCACCCAAAAGTTATATATTAAGAGCACTATCATTAACTGACTATGATGATGTCAAAGTAGTAATACTAGGGCAAGATCCATATCATGGAACAGGAGAGGCTAATGGGTTAGCCTTTGCAGTAAATCCTGGTGTTAAATTGCCACCATCTCTAAAAAATATATATAAAGAATTAAAAGATGATTTAAATATTCCTATATCTGATAAAGGTGATTTAACATGCTGGGCTAAAGAAGGAGTATTACTATTAAATTCTGTTTTAACTGTAGAAAAAGATAAGCCAGCCTCTCATAAAAATTTAGGTTGGGAAAACTTTACTGATGCCATCATCAAAAAGATAAATGAAAAAGATACGCCAGTAGTATTTATTCTATGGGGAAATTTTGCTAAAAGTAAAAAGAGTTTAATAACCAATCCTAAACATTTAGTTTTAGAATCTTCTCATCCATCCCCATTTTCATGTAATTATGGTTTCTTTGGTAGTAGACCATTTTCTAAAACAAATAAATTCTTAAAAGAACATAATCTAAAAGAAATAGATTTCACTGTAAAATAGTATAAAAGAGTAAAATATAGGTACCATATTATTGGTGATAATGTGTACTATATAAACTCTTTTTTCTTATATTCATTACTAGGCTTTATAATAGAAAGCACTCTTTTTAAAAATACCATTTTAAAACCAAGCGGTGTTTTAGTAGGTCCCATAACCTTAGTATATGGAGTAGGAGGCTTATCTTTATTATTAATAAATAAATATATATTAAATAAAATTCATACCAATAAAATAATAAAATTAATAATATCATTTATATTATATACCATAGCATTTACCTTAGTAGAATTAACTTGTGGTCATTTATGTCATTTAATATTTGGAATAGATATGTGGAACTATACTAGTAAAAAATATAATATTGGAAAATATATATGTTTAGAATATATGCCTATATGGGGACTATATGGTCTAACAATAACATATATATTAAAACCATTTCTAGATAAAATAATAAAACAAATACCTAGAGAAATAACCTATCTATTCATAATACTTCTTTCTCTAGATTTAATAATAACTATATTAACAAAATAAAAAGATTATAACTTAAAATCGTCATAATCATCATCATTCATATCTTTTCTATCAAAGAAAAGTTTTTCTTTATATTTACCAAAAGTAGCAATTATATTACTAGGAAATTTTTTTAATAAAGAATTATAAATAGTAATATTATCATTATAATATTCTATAGCATTATCTATTTTAATATCAATATCATCAATTTGTTTAGTTATCTTTTTAATTTCATTACTATTATCAATATCATTATATTCTGTTCTTAATTCATTAAGTTCGTTTGAAGCCCTAGTAAGAATTCTATATAATTCAAAATTACCAATCTTTCTACTTCTAAGCTTAACAATTTCTCCAAATATTTCTTTCTCACTCTTAATATTACCTTTTATAATAGGAATACTCTTATTAATTAAATCATATTTATTTCTCAAATAAGTATCAATCATACTTTCAACTTCGTTAATTCTAATAATATATTCTTGAAATTTATTATATATAGTAGCATAAAAAACAGCTATAGCACAAGCAAGAACAATAATAATAAAAATACAAATCATTAAGCCTTCCATAAACTCACATCCTAAACAAATTATATCAAAATAATATAAATTTTTCAATATCAAAAATAGATAAAGAAAAAATAATACAAATATCGTATTATTTATGTAAAGTCTTTAATAAAATTAATTGATTCATCAAAAGTAACAAAATCAAGATAAATCATAAGTATTAAGTACCATTCTCCAGTAGTAGGATTAGATACAATAATATGGTCTCTTCCTGATTGTTCAACAATTCCCTCAAAAACCCTATCTTGCCATTTCTCAGATCCAGGAACAGTAACATGAAATTTAGCTTTTTTACCTCTATTCAATCTAAGAATATTCTCAATATAAGATTGTTCTGACGTAATAGGGTTAACAGTGGTTTGCGATTGCTCATAACTTGGAACAGATTGCTGATTAGGAATAGTATTATTATTAAGTCCTACTCCTGGAAAAACCGGATTTTGATAATATCCATTATTCATAATATCACCCTTTCTATTAATATATATGAATAAATTTTTACACTATAACCAAAAAATATGTCAAGTATAAATTGGTTACTTTACAATAAAAGAAAATCTAATTATAATAAAAATGAGGTGAAATGAAGTGAAAATAAAGATAGGACTTTCTAATAGACATGTTCATTTAACTAATGAAGATGTAGAAATATTATTTGGTAAAGGATATAAATTAACTCCAAGAAATTATTTATATCAACCAGGACAATTCGCTACTGAAGAAACAGTAACTCTAAAAACAAATAAAAATATTAAGGAACATGTTAGAATAGTAGGACCAACTAGAAGTTATACCCAAGTAGAAGTACTAGAGGAAGATAAAGAATATTTTGGGATAAATCCTCCTGTAAGAAATTCCAAAGACTTAGAAAATTCTGAAACAATGACTATAATAGGTCCAAAAGGAGAAATAACAAAAGAAAATATATGTATAATTGCTAATAGACATATCCATATTAATACTAGAGATAAAGGAAAATTAAAAGAAGACGATATTGTCACAGTAGAAGTAAACTCTACCATCTTAGATAATGTCCATATAAAAATTGATGATTCATTCAAGACAGAATTACATATCAATAAAGATGATGCTATAAAACATAATATAACAAATGAAAGTGTGGCTATATTAAAGGAGGATTAAAATGTTCTCACAAATAAAAAAAATAACCAAAATGGCAAAGAAAGAAGTAATTAATAAAGTAATTACTTCTCTTTTTATTCAAGGATTAGCCTTAGTAATACCAGTATTTTGGAGTAAAACAATAACAGAAGTAACAGATGCAAATTATAAAGTAGGATATTATTTAATAATTATAACTTTATTACTATCTTTATTCTATTACTTATGGTCTTATCTAAATCAGAAAACATGGTATACATTATATAACAAAATATATATAGAATATACCAATGCTACTATATCAGAAACCAAAAACATAAATAAAATAAATCTAGGAGAATATACCAATATACTGAATAATGATATAGATATAATATGTAATTTTTTATGTAACTTAGTAACTAGAATACTTCAAATAATAGAATTCTTTATCATATATGCCTACTTTATAAGTTTTAACTTTCCCATATTCATATCAACAGTGATAGTATCAATATTAATGTTAATAATATATATAAAGGCTGGAAGTTTAGTTCAAAAACTAAATATAAAAAGAAAATCAACACTGGATAATAAAACCATCATGTTACATAAATTATATTCTTCATTAGCTAATAAAAAGAATAATATAAATAGTATAATGAATCTATTCAATAAAGATAATAAATCATATCTAAAATATAATCATAAATATAATGTAATAATACAAGGAATAATATATTTAGTACTAGGAACAATAGAAGTATCTAGATATGCTATAATATTTTATGCTATTTACTTAGTAAGTATAGGAAACATAGAAATAGGTACAATATTATTAATATATAGTTATTATGATAAAATATTAACAAACTTTGAAGTATTAGGAACAATAACTGCTGATTACCAAAGTTTTAATGTATCATTAAATAGATTAAATAAAGTAACAACGAGAGAAGTAATTGCCAAATAAAAACAACTATGATAAAATTAAAGTCGTGATGTAAATGAAAAATATATTAATAAAAATAATAAAAAAATATCAAAGTATTCCTTTTAAATCTCATGATAGTTGTAAATTTATACCAACATGTTCTAACTATATGATTGAAGCACTAGAAGAACATGGGCTAATAAAAGGTTTATTTTTAGGAATAAAAAGAATATTAAGATGTAATCCATTTACTAACAAAAAATATGTATACGACCCAGTGCCAAAGAAAAAAAGCAAACTATAAAAGTTTACTTAAATATCATATACTATATCATAAAAATCAATCAAATTTTAATTGCTACTATTTTTTGTTATAACTTTAAAAGTAGATAAAAATTTTTGTGCCATATCATAAGCTTGCCTATATTTTTTTCCACTTTTTAAAGTTCTTTTATTTAAAAAAGTTATGTATGTCTGTGGCTCTGTAATGGAATTTAAAACTAATTTAATTTGTAGTTTAGTACAATATTTAGTTTGTCTAGAAGCTCCATAAAAAGAATTGCCACTTCCTCCTATGGCATAACCATTAGTATAAGTATTTTCGTCTTCAAGCAATTCCGCGGATACTAAGTCTTTAAATTCAAACTCCCTACCATTAGTACTAATCTTTTTATCGTTCTCATTTACATATAAATATGAATTTTGAAAATTTCCTATTTTTTGCCAATTATTTTTTAAATACCTCTCATCTAAATTTTTAATCATACGACTATTTGCTATTTCATTATTATATTTTTTAATATTTAAAATCAATAAACTTACAAAAATTATTGCGGTAATAAGAAAAAAGATATTTTTTTCTTTAATATAACCATTAAATCCAATTATAATTATAATTCCTAAAACAAAATTTAATAACCAATAAAATAAACTTTTCATCTATAACACTCCATTCTAATAAAAAGGGACACTAAAACAATTTCCCAAATATTTTACCAGTTAAATTGAGTATTACTACTATCAACTGATACATTAATTATATAATAATATTTACTTTAAGTCAACGAATTATTTAAGAAAAGAGTATATCGTTTAGTAATACAAAAATACCAATTAGAATTCAATAATATAAAACTCAAAAAAAGATATAAAATATAATAAAATTGTTACAAAAATAAAAAGGAATGGTATAAAACTTTTAAAGTATATACTAGTCCTTTTTATTAATCATTATATTTGAAGCAAACCAATTTACAAAAAAGTGTTGTTTGCATAATCACAAATGGCAGGGGATGAGAGAATCGAACTCCCAACAGTGGTTTTGGAGACCATTATTATACCATTTAACTAATCCCCTAATAATTGGTACAACTAAATGATATCATAATTTAAAACATTTGTAAACAAAAATAATAAAAAAATATAAATAGTTAAGAGCTATTTATATTCAATATTAATCATTTTAGCATGTACTGCAACTCTTTTAGTACCAGTATTATCACAAGTAGATAAAGTAAGAATTTTATCGTTTTCACTGACATCAATACCAAAGTTATATATACTTCTACTTTTTAGAGTAGATAAAAATTTACTATAAGGTTCAGATTTAAAATTAGTTTTTAAATAATAAGTTTGTGGATCAACAGTATATATAGAAAAAACTTTCCAAACACTATTTGAAGTAGGAGTAGATATTTTAATATAATAATTACTACTATTACTTAGATAGCTATTATATAACATGTTAGGAACAGAACCAAACATTGTTTTATTATTCATATTATGTCCATATATAATAGTATTTTTACCGAAGTCTTTAAAATTAACACGATAATCAGCAAAAATCCACCCACCTTGATTAGCAGTTTTATTAAATGCATGTGATAAATAATAATCATTGTCTGTTGATTGAACAACAGGATAATTAACTTTTGTACCTTCAACTTTAATCCAGCCAACAGTGTCATGGTTCTTTTTTAAAAGTTCATTAAAGTCAACATTCATAAAAGGAACATTCATATAATCCCAATAGTCATTTGGATAATAAACATTAGTGTTATTATTGCTTGTTTCTTCAGTGTTAGGAGTCTCTGGCTCAGTAGGCTGAGTTTGTTCTTCTTTTTTAGTTTCTTTTTCAATTATTTCGGTAGAATTAATTATTTGTTCAGATAAATATTTGATTTTTAATCCTTGTACATACCATCTGCTAAATAAAAATACACAAATTAAATATACACTAAGCGAAGTACCAATAATTGCCCAAGATAACTTTTTGTTTTCACTATTTTTAATAGTGGCTCTTTTTTTCTTACTAAATATAAATGATATTCCAATTATAAAATACTTAGGAATAAATATAACTATATTAAAAAGACCAATCAAAAAGTATTTAATAAATTTAATAGTATATAGAAAGATAGATTTAATGCCTGATATAAAATAACTAAAAAAAGCCATAATTATCTCTCCTTCCTATTCTTTAACATAATTATAACACATAAAACTAAAAAAATATATTATTATTGTAATTATAATGAAAATATTGTATAATACATTTGAAACGAGGTTATATAAATATGAATGATATAAAGGTAGGAGATAGACTAGAAATACATTGTTACAAACATAATGGAAAATTACATAGACAGTGGGATGAAGCAGTAGTACTAGAAATAAAAGACGACTATATTGTTTTTGGTAATAATAAAACAACAGTAGTAGATTCAGATGGAAGAGTATGGAAAACAAAGGAACCAGCAATAATGTTCTTTTATAAAGATAGATGGTTCAATATAATAGGACAATTAAAAGATTATGGAATATATTTTTACTGTAACATAGCAACACCATATATAATTGATGAAAAAGTAATAAAATACATAGACTATGATTTAGATTTAAGAGTTTTCCCTAATGGAAGTTTTAAAATACTAGATCGAATGGAATATCGTTATCACAAAAAGCAAATGCATTATTCCAGCAGATTAGATTTTATATTAAAATATGAATTGGGTAATCTAATTGACATGGTAAGAACTAAAGAAGCACCATTTAATAAAAAAACAATAGAGATGTATCATCAAAAGTATGTTGAATTGGTAGAAAATAATAAAAAATAACAATAAATGAGATTAATATTTAGACTTACAATCAAAAAAATCAAAAAAATTCAAAAAAGACTTTACAAGTTGGTAATTAAGTGGTAAGATATTAT